>Ga0213920_1000062_pt1 | contig 129141 bp, 118 predicted proteins | sample McNCre1117MG_FD_161054 | JGI IMG/M metagenome (GOLD analysis project Ga0213920, IMG submission 161054) | Freshwater microbial communities from McNutts Creek, Athens, Georgia, United States - 11-17 MG | ecosystem: Environmental > Aquatic > Freshwater > Creek | place: USA: Georgia | collected...
CTATTTCGATGGTATTGGCGCACCTCGTCTCGTATGAACCTCAACTCTTCGAACCGCCTAGTGCGGACCCGCATGCTAGGTGGTGTGGCAGGGGCGCAGTCGCATAGACTGCCCCCTATGCCGATTGCGTGTGTGGCTGCGCCGATAATCTGGGGCTCTTGAATGACGCACGCGTGCAACAGGCTTTGAATACTTCCTTTTCTTCATCCCCCACAGGCATTGCGCTAGATGGTGTAACGCTGCAGCGCGGTAGCACTGTGGTGTTTCAAGCCTTGAGCTTGCAGCTCAATGAGTCGCGTATTGGCCTGATTGGCGATAACGGTGCGGGTAAAAGCAGCTTGTTTCGTTTGATGTGTGGCTTAGACCAGCCGCAGTCGGGGCGGGTGTGTGTGCCTGATGGGCCGCATTCGGTGGGCATGATGTTTCAAAACTCTGATGAACAAATTATTTTTCCCACGGTGGAAGAGGAGTTGGCACTGAGTCTGCATCACTTGAAGCTCTCACGCGCTCAAGCCCAAACACGTGTGCGCGACTGGCTGACTGAACGCAACTTGGCGCATTGGGCCCCAAGGGCGATTGGCAGCTTGAGCCAAGGCCAACGCCAACACGTGTGCTGGCTGGCTTTGTTGATTGCCTCGCATCGCACGCTGCTGTTAGACGAGCCCTTTTCTAGCCTTGACCTACCTAGCCAAGCCCTGCTGCGTCGAGATATGGCACAAGCCACGCAACAAATCATCGTGTCCACACACGTCCTTGACCATGTGCGCCACTTTGAGCGCGTGATTTGGTTAGACAAAGGCCAAGTTCGCAGCGATGGCCCCGGCGCTGTCGTGTGTGCCGCCTACGAGGCCGATGTGGCTTTAAGAACGGTCTAACGCACATGAAAAGCCTCTACAGCGAGCAACACACGTGGCTGCATGCGGTGCCCGCTTATGCGAAGCTGCTGTTTCTGGCGTTGTTGGGGACGGGGTTGTTTCTCACAGACCAGTTGATGGTGCTTGGCGCGAGTGCGATGGTTTGCATTGCCATTTTTGCCACGTTAGGGTGGGTCACGGCCACGGCGAAACCTTTGCTGATGGGGTTGGTGTTGGCCTGTTTGTTGATTGCGGCGTTTCATTTGTTCATGCAGCACCCCGTTTTAGCTGCCATCACGGTGTTGCGTTTGGTCAGCACCACGTTGATGGGATTTGCGCTGACGCTCACCACGCGTTACAGCGATTTGTTGCATGTGTTTGAGCGCGTGCTGTCGCCACTGAAAAGTGTGGGTCTCCCTGCAGACCGCTTGGCTTTACAGCTTGCACTGATGCTGCGATTTACGGAGCATTTTTTTATTCTTTGGCGCCGTTTAGATGACGCCCATCGCCTGCGGACCGGCAAACCGGGCGGTTTTAAAATACTCGCTCCTCTCACCATTCAAATGCTGGTGGCCGCCCGTCGTGTGGCGGACACGCTGCATGTTCGACTTCGCCGCTGATGCGGTGGCCAGCTCTTTTCTTATGAACACATCTTCACTGTCTATCGCCTTGGTTTCTCTGTTTGCAGCCTTGATCGCCGTCTTTGGCATGATTCCCAAAATTGATTTGCCATTGGGTGTGCCCATCACCTTGCAGACCTTGGGGGTGATGTTGGCGGGCTGCATGTTGGGGCCCAAGCGTGCGTTGCAAGCGTTGTTGTTGTTCTTGGCTGCCGTGGCGTTGGGCTTGCCTTTGTTGTCGGGTGGACGTGGCGGTTTGGGCGTGTTTTTCGCCCCCGCCAGTGGCTACCTCATTGGCTGGCCTGTGGGCGCGTTTGTCACGGGTTGGATGATGGCGATGTTGCCCAAACAATCCCCACGCAGCGCAGCCATGAGCGCATTTGCGGCTTCGGCCATCGGTGGTTTACTGGTGGTGCACGTGTTTGGTGTGGTGGGCTTGGTCAACATTGCCAACTTGTCGTGGGACCAAGCCATCATGGGGACCTTGGTGTTTGTGCCGGGCGACTTGATCAAGTGCGGTGTGTGTGCCACTGTGGTTCACACCGTGGCACGTGGACTGCCAGATTGGCGTTTTGGTGGCTGACACCTTGATCCATGCGCCGCTGGCGCATTGGGCTCAAACCCGTGCAGAGGTGGTGGCTTTAGACGACGGGCGTACCACGCTTACTTTTGCGGCGCTGCACGCCGCTGTCGTACAAAAAGCGCAGGCGTTGCAGATCAGCCAAGCGCCCGCCACCGTGTTTGTGGATGACACATGCTCAACCATTGAGCAAATGGTTTCTTTTTTAGGCATCGTCGCCAGTGGCCGCTGCGCCGCCGTGACCGACCCAGATTGGCCCAGTGCTGTACGTCAAAGCGTGCAAGCGGCATTCAAGCAAGAACCCGCGACGCTGCCAGCGCCCACGCCACAGACGCCGTTTTACATTGGCTTTACCTCGGGCAGCACAGGCATGCCCAAAGGGTTTCGTCGTCACCACCAATCGTGGGCAGAGAGTTTGCGCGTGTGCCTAGACACCTTTGGTGCTGATGCGGCAACTTGTGTGCTGGCACCAGGGCGTTTTTCGCACTCCTTGTTTTTGTTCGGCATGATGTTGGGCCTATGGAGCGGCGCAGGTGTGGTGGTGCAAGAGCGCTTTTCGGCGCCACGCATGATGGACACCTTAAAGCAAGGCCGCACGCCATGCTTGGTGGCGGTGCCAAGCCAATTGGTTCTCATGCTCGAAATCGCCGCGCGTCGAAAAGTGGCGCCCATGGAAGGAGTGCGTTTGATCTTGATCAGCGGCGCGCGTTGGATGCGTGACCGCACAGCTGCGCTTCAGGCGCTTTTCCCTAACGCACGCATCGTCGAGTTTTACGGCGCTTCTGAAACCAGCTTCATGGCTTGGATGGAGGCAGATGCATCCGCGCCGCCTAACGCAGTGGGTAAGCCGTTCTCGAACGTCAATATTGACATTCGTTATCCGCAACCGCCATCAGGGGCAGGGCAAATTTTCGTGCGAAGCCCCATGTTGTTCATGGACTACGTAGGGGCACCCACGGACAACACGGCCGCTGTGTGTGAGGGCGATTGGCTGTCGGTGCGCGACATGGGTTACTTGGATGCGAAGGGTTATTTGTGTCTCGTGGGGCGCGAAAATCGCATGGTCGTCACCCAAGGGAAGAACCTATTTCCAGAAGAGCTAGAGGCTGTGCTCATGGCTTGCCCTGGCATTGCCCAAGCGTCGGTGCATGGCACGCCCGACCCCATTCGGGGGCAACAAGTTGTCGCGGTTGTGCAAGCCAATGTGGCCGAACCTTGGGTGACCGCGCAGCAGCTTGCTGCGGTTTGTCGCACGCACTTAGAAGGCTACAAAGTACCCAAACGTTTCCTCGTTTGCACAGACTGGCCATTGACCGCCAGTGGCAAAACAGACCACCTCGCGATTGCAAAGGCTTTGCCATGTTTACCCGCGCTTCTTTGATCGCTGCATGGGCACGCAGCGCCGTTGTGCCGCGCCAGGGCGCTTTCAAAAGTCTGCATGCGCATGACATCGCGGCCCCCGTGGTGCAGGCGTTGTTACAACGCGCGGGCATAGATGCCTCTGATGTGCAAGCGGTGGTCGCGGGCAACGCGCTAGGCGCCGGTGGCAACCCTGCTCGCCTGTTGGCGCTTCATGCGGGCTTGCCCGAAGCATGCGCTGCATTCACGGTGGACACCCAATGCTGCGCAGGTCTAGACGCCATCGTCATGGGCAGCGCCTTGATTGCGTCCGGCCAAGCCGAAGTGGTGGTGGCAGGCGGTGTTGAAGCTTGGAGCCGTTCACCGATTCGCCTGCATCGACCTTTGCACAAAGACGAGGAGGCTGTGGCGTATGAGCGCCCAGCCTTTGCACCCACGCCCGACAAAGACCCAGACATGCTGCTGTCTGCCGCACGCTACGCCGCGCAGCACAACTACACGCGCGCACGCCAAGAAAACTACGCCATACAAAGCCACCAACGGGCGCTCGCACATGCGGCTGAGATAGCGCAAGAAATTGTGCCTGTGGCAGGCGTGCTGCACGACACCTACCCCAGACACATAGCTGCATCACACGCCGCGCGCATGCCTGTGGTGGCATGCACAGATGCCCCTGAGGTTGAAGATGCGGCTGCATGTGCACTCAGCGCGCTCACCATTTCGGCGCAAGCCGATGGGGCGGCTTTTGTGTTGTTGGTCAGCGCAAGCGCTGCGGCTCGTTTGAATATTCGACCCAAAGCCGCGTGGGTGTCGAATGCCTCTGTGGGCAGCGCCCCTGAATACCCCTTGCTTGCCGCAGAATTTGCGGCACGTGAAGCGCTGAAACGCGCCAACATCACCCATGCCAATGAGATGCAGTTTGTCGAGCTACACGACGCTTTTGCCGTGCAGGGCTTGAGCTTTGCCGAGCATTTAGGTCTTGCGCCGGAATGCTTCAACCCGTTGGGGGGTGGGTTGGCCAGAGGTCACCCCATTGGGGCATCTGCCGCTATCGCGTTGGTACGTGTATTGGCCGACCTTCAGCGTCATGGCGCATCGGGTGCGCAAGGGCTCGCTGCGGTTGCGGGCGCTGGTGGGCTGGGGGCTGCTGCTGTGGTGCGCTGGTTGTAAGTTGATGGCGTATCAGCCAATCACTTTGAAATAGTCATCTAACCCGCAACGCGTGGTTTGCGTTTGGTTCACCGGTGCATCTGGGTCTGCATAGCCTAAGGCCATGCCACAGACGATGTGTGATGAGACCTCTAGCGCCAAGTGCCGACGAATCAAACTTGGGTAACACGCCATGGCACCAATGGCGCACGTTGCCAACCCCTTGGCTTGTGCGGCCAACATCAAGCCATACAACGTCATGCCAAGATCCATATAACCACCGCTGCCAAAGTCGTGCGGCATCGTCACCACCAAAGCCACGGGGGCATCGAAGAACCGAAAGTTGCGTTCAAACTGCGCATCGCGCCCGGCACGGTCTTCACGCGTGACACCCAACGCCCCGTACAGCGCTTGCGCTGATGCGACTTGCCGACGGCGTAGCGTCATGGGCATCGGGTTGGGGAAATAGTCGTAATCTTCTTTTTCTTGCTCACCTGCTCGCCATGTGTTCACCAAGTCAGCACACAGCTGTTGCCGAACATGGCCTTGCACTGCGATGAACGAGCCAGGCTGCAGGTTGGCACCACTAGGCGCTAGGCGAGCCAACGTCAGAACGTCACGCAGTAGCACATCGGGCACGGGGGTGGAAAGATAAGCGCGCACGGAGCGGCGTTCATGGGCCAAAGGCGAAAAAGTATCAGAGGAGTTCACGGTAAAAATTATCGGCGCAATTCGTACCCACATGAAAAAGCCCCACCACTGCGGAAATGAACTAAGTAATTCCCCCATGCCGACACTCTCTAGAATGTAAATTTTGACTTTCTCAATCTACAACTGGAGCTTCACATGAAAAAGCAGTTCGTTACCTTGGCCGTTGCCACCCTGTTGGCGGGCACCGCGTTCGCGCAAGCCAATGACACCCTCGCCAAAGTCAAAGCCTCTGGCAGCATCACCATGGGTGTGCGCGACTCTTCGGGCGCGTTGTCTTACACCTTGGGCGACGGCAAGTATGTGGGCTACCACGTTGAGATTTGCCAGCGCATCATTGCCAATGTGGAGAAGGCTGCTGGCAAGAAGCTGGAAGTCAAGTACACACCCGTGACTTCACAAAACCGTATTCCTTTGGTGGAGAACGGCACGGTGGATATTGAGTGCGGCTCGACCACCAACAACGAAGCGCGTCAAAAGCAAGTGGCTTTCGCGTTCACCACGTATGTGGAAGAAGTGCGCATTGCAGTGCGTGCCAACTCTGGCATCAACGCCATCGCTCAATTGAACGGCAAGAACGTCGCCACCACCACCGGCACAACGTCTGTGCAACTGCTGCGCAAGAACGAACGCGCCACCGGTGTTGACTTCAAAGAAGTGTTCGGCAAAGACCACGCAGACAGCTTTTTGTTACTCGAATCTGGCCGCGCCGATGCGTTTGTGATGGACGGCCAAATCTTGGCCGGCAACATCGCCAACTCCAAAGCCCCTGCTGATTTCAAAATCATCAACGAAGTGTTGAGCGTTGAGCCCATCGCCATCATGTTCCGCAAGGACGACCCTGCGTTCAAAAAATTGGCTGACGAAACCATTGCTGGTTTGGCCAAGTCGGGTGAGCTCGCCAAGCTGTACGACAAGTGGTTTGTGCAAGCCATTCCTCCAAAGAACATCAAGCTCGGCATGCCTGCCAGCGATGCCAATAAGGCCGCTTGGACGAACTTGAACGACAAGCCCGTTGAAGCCTACGCCAAGAAGTAATTGAGAAGAAGACAGCACACATGACACTCGATTGGCAGGTTTTTCTTCAGGACGACGGTGGGGGACGAACCTACCTCGAGTGGATGTTTGACGCCTGGGGCTGGACGCTTTCTGTAGCGGGCAGTGCCTGGGTGGTGGCAATGGTGTCGGGGTGCCTCATGGGCATTTTGCGCACCTTGCCTCAAGACACACGTTTGAATGTTGGGTTAGCGAGATTCGCCAACGCGTGGGTGGAGCTGTTTCGCAACATTCCCGTGTTGGTCCAAATTTTTCTCTGGTACTTCGTGTTGCCCAAGGTTTTTCCGGCCATGCAGCAAGTGCCAGGGTTTGTGTTGGTGGTGTTGGGCTTAGGATTCTTCACTTCCTCACGCGTGGCCGAGATGCTGCGTGCGGGTATTCAAGCCATGCCACGTGGCCAGCGTTACGCAGCCATGGCCATGGGCTTTACCACTTGGCAAACTTACCGCTATGTTCTGCTGCCCATTGCGTTTCGCACCATTTGGCCGCCGCTTACCAGCGAGTCGATGAACTTGCTGAAAAACTCTTCGGTGGCCTTTGCGGTGTCGATTGCTGAACTCACCATGTACGCCATGCAAGTGCAAGAAGAAACTTCGCGTGGCATTGAGGTGTACTTGGCTGTGACGGCGTTGTACACCGTGTCTGCTTTTGCGGTTAACCGTGTGATGGCCTTCGTCGAGCGCCGCATGCAAATCCCTGGCCTCGTGGTCGCGGGCAATGTGGGCGGGGGGCACTGAGCATGAGCGCACTTGATTTTTCATTTGTCGAATGGGACATCTTCAACAAGTTTGTGTTGAAGGGCATGCTGTTCAGCGTAGAGCTGACCCTCGTGGCCACGGTGGGCGGCATTGTGTTTGGCACCATCCTCGCGCTCATGCGCTTGTCGGGCAACAAGGTGCTAGAGCTGCCCGCCGTCATTTATGTGAACGGCATGCGCTCCATCCCCTTGGTGATGGTGATTCTGTGGTTCTTCTTGCTGATTCCGTTTTTAATCGGTCGCTCGATTGGCGCCGAGCTGTCAGCCACCATCACCTTTGTGGCGTTTGAGGCGGCGTACTTCAGCGAAATCATGCGAGCGGGCATTCAGTCCATTCCGCGTGGTCAGGTCATGGCGGGTCAAGCCTTGGGCATGACGTATGGGCAAAACATGCGCCTGATTGTGTTGCCGCAAGCCTTTCGCAACATGATTCCCGTGTTGCTCACGCAAACCATCATCTTGTTTCAAGACACCTCGTTGGTCTACGCCATTGGCGCGTATGACTTGCTCAAGGGTTTCGTGACCGCAGGCAAGATTTATGGCCGTGTGGAAGAGGTGTACATCTTGGCCGCCTTGGTGTATTTCGTGATTTGTTTTGGCCTCTCGGCCACGGTGCGTCGCTTGCAAGCGCGCATTGCCATCATTCGCTGAGCGCAGATAAGCGCCAAATAAGAAATTCGCTGGAGTTGACCGTGATTGAATTAAAAAATGTTTCCAAGTGGTACGGCCCCGTGCAGGTGCTCAACAATTGTTCCACCAATATCCAAAAGGGTGAAGTGGTCGTGGTCTGCGGCCCATCAGGCTCGGGCAAATCCACCCTCATCAAAACCATCAATGCCTTGGAGCCTTTCCAACAAGGTGAGATTTTTGTAGACGGCATAGCGGTGCACGGCAAAGACACCAACTTGCCCAAACTGCGCAGCCGCGTTGGCATGGTGTTTCAGCACTTCGAGCTGTTCCCACATCTGTCGGTGACCGAGAACCTGACCATTGCTCAGCAAAAAGTGTTGGGCCGCAGCGCAGAAGAAGCACACGCCCATGGTTTGAAATACCTAGAGCGCGTGGGCCTGATGGCGCACAAAGACAAGTTCCCCGGCCAGCTCTCAGGCGGCCAACAACAACGCGTGGCCATTGCCCGTGCCTTGAGCATGGACCCCATCGTGATGTTGTTTGACGAACCCACCTCCGCACTCGACCCCGAGATGGTGGGCGAGGTGTTGGACGTGATGGTGGACTTGGCAAACGAGGGCATGACCATGATGTGCGTGACCCATGAAATGGGCTTCGCCCGCAAAGTAGGCAGCCGCGTGATTTTCATGGATGTGGGTGGCAAGGTGTTGGAAGACTGCTCGAAGGACGAGTTCTTCAACCACCCCGAAAATCGTCAGCCACGCACCAAAGAGTTCTTGAACAAGATCTTGGCGCACTAAGTTAATTGGGGTCAGATCCTAATTAATTTGGCTTTGTTCTCTGATGAAAGGCGTCTCTTGATGAGGCGCTTTTTGTTTGTTCGTTCGTTCGTTCGTGAAGGTTTTGCGCCGGAGGTGGTTGCGCAGCTTGGGTACGGCGGCTGACTCATGCTGGGGTACCAGAAATCGCCAGCCGCCGTACCCAAGCCGCGCAACTGGTGTTGGGTTGGAATATTTCGGGCGGGTGTGTTTGCGTTGGCTGCGGTAGCTTGTTGCGTAGGACCGCAAGGACAGTCTTCGTCGAAGCAGCGTTCGCGCACCAACAGTCCAAACCAAACTTTTGTAAGCCGCAGTCTGTGGGTAGAGGCCGTGGGCAGGTGACGATTTCTGGTACCCCAGCATGAGGAGCCTGCCCACGGCCTCTGCCCACAGCGAGCTCAGAAACAATTCCAACTTCGTCGACAATAAAAACATGACGCAACAAATCACCATCACAAAACCCGACGACTGGCACCTGCACGTGCGCGATGGCGCTGCACTCCACACCGTGGTGCCCCACACCGCCGCCGAATTTGGCCGCGCCATCATCATGCCCAACCTCAAGCCACCCGTCACCACAGCGGCACAAGCGCTTGCGTACAAACAGCGCATCTTGGCAGCGGTTCCTAAAAACGCCGAGGGTGGTATGAGCTTCGAGCCCTTGATGACGCTCTACCTCACCGACAACCTGCCAGCCGACGAAATCGCCCGCGCCAAAGACGCAGGCGTGGTCGCCGCCAAGCTCTACCCCGCAGGCGCCACCACCAACAGCGATGCCGGTGTAACCGACATGCGCAAGACCTACAAAACACTCGAAGCCATGCAAAAGGCGGGCATGTTGTTGCTCGTGCACGGTGAAGTCACCAGCCCCGACATCGATCTGTTTGACCGCGAAGCCGTGTTCATCGACACACAGCTCATTCCGCTGCGCAAAGATTTCCCCGAACTCAAAATTGTGTTCGAGCACATCACCACCGCCGAGGCCGCGCAATACGTGGCCGCGAGCGACCAGTACACAGGCGCCACCATCACCGCGCACCACTTGCTGTACAACCGCAACGCCATCTTCACCGGTGGCATTCGCCCGCATTACTACTGCTTGCCCGTGCTGAAGCGCGAGACACATCGCCAAGCTTTGGTGAAGGCGGCTATCAGTGGTTCACCCAAATTTTTCTTGGGCACCGACAGCGCGCCACACCCTGCACAGCTCAAAGAACACGCCACCGGCTGCGCCGGTTGCTACACCGCACACGCGGCCATGCCCATGTATGCCGAAGCGTTTGACAACGCGGGTGCGCTCGACAAACTCGAAGGCTTTGCCAGTTTTCACGGCGCAGACTTTTACGGTTTGCCACGTAACACCGGCACGCTCACCTTGCGTAAAGAAAGCTGGACACCGCCCGAGAGCTTTGCGTTTGGCGACGCCGATTTGAAGCCCCTGCGCTCTGGCGAGGCCTTGCCTTGGCGCGTGGTTTAAACAAACCCGCCCGCACCTCAGCCGCAACGCGCACCCCCAACACGGCCCGTTGCAGCAATGCGGCGGCTGACTTGGTCAAGCCAGCAGTATTTGGCGGTGATGTGTTGGCCGACATTGATTGGTCTCAGCCGTGGTTCGCACCGTGGCGTGAGTTAGGTGAGCCAACGGCGCACTTAGCCCTACAACACCAAAGCGTTGCCGAAGCCCTAAATGCACTTCAAACAAACCTGCAGCTAAGCGCAGTTGCAGCGAACTACTCCGCAGACAAGTGCGAGGCCAGCGCGGGCTCGGGTGATATTGCGAGCGCAGCGAGCGTGAACACGACCCGTGCTGGCCTCGTGCTTGGCGACGCCAACGCCCAAAAGCAAGAGCGAACAACAACGACAACAAACGAACAAATCAAAGAGGTGAAGTTCGTCCCCCAGTCAGCCCTGCCCGAAGGCCAAGCCTACGAAGACTTCATTTTCAAAACCGCGCAAGTCCCCACACGCGACGGCCTGCACGACTTTTTTAACGGCTTGTGCTGGCACCGCTTCCCATTGGCAAAACGTCGCTTGAACCAACTGCAAGCCGCAGAAATCGAAGCACAAGGCGTTCGCGCCACACGCGGTCCCGTGCGCGATGCGCTCACCTTGTTTGACGAAAACGTGGTGCTCATGCACGCGCCTGACGAGGTGTGGGCCGCGTTGCAAACGCGTGATTGGCTGAGGCTTTTCATTGACCTGCGCGATCAATGGCAGCAAGTGCACCTCGTGTTGTTTGGTCATGCCTTGGTCGAAAAACTCGTCACGCCCTACAAGTCGATCACGGGCCATGTGTATCGCATAGCCCATGAGGTCAACCCACACGACGAAGCCGCGCTAGACGCATGGCTGGTGCAAGACCTGCAACCCGCCAAGCTCGCCACCAAACCCTACGAGCCACTGCCCGTGCTGGGCGTGCCTGGTTGGTGTGCAGCCAATGCCGAGCGGGCTTATTACGAGGATGCAAATGTGTTTCGCCCAAAGCGCGAAGTGGTTGCACCTAAGGCATGACGTGCTGATGCCCAGCGTGGCCGCGCAATCACGTGTCATCACAGCCCGTCACTTGGCTTAGTTTTTGTGTGGCTTTTTAAAGCGCTTGCATTGAATTGCAAGAATTCATCCCTACCATTCAAGTCCTGTGGTTCTTTGTGCGAGCCGCTGAAAAGGAAATCATGAAACGCATTCTTCTGTTCGTCCTCACCAACCTCGCCGTCATGGTGGTGCTGGGGGGCGTCGCCAGTTTGCTTGGCGTCAATCGCTACCTCACGGCCAATGGCCTGAATTTGTCTAGCCTGTTGGGCTTCTCGCTCATCATGGGTTTTGGCGGCGCCATCATTTCGCTCTTGATGAGCAAGCCCATGGCCAAGTGGAGCACGGGTGCGCACGTCATCAACCAACCCAGCAACCAAGACGAAGCGTGGTTGGTCAGCGTGGTTCAGCGCTTGTCTGAACGTGCGGGCATCACCATGCCCGAAGTGGCGATTTACGAAGGCGAGCCCAATGCGTTTGCGACTGGTGCCTTTAAAAACTCAGCCTTGGTCGCGGTGTCCACCGGTTTGCTTCAAGGCATGACCAAAGAAGAAATTGAAGCCGTGTTGGGGCACGAAATTGCCCACGTCGCCAATGGCGATATGGTCACGCTCACGCTCATCCAAGGCGTGCTCAACACCTTCGTGGTGTTCTTGAGCCGCGTCATCGGCTACTTTGTGGACGGCATGCTGCGCAACAAAGACGAGCAATCCAGCGGCCCCGGCATGGGCTACTACATCACCAGCTTTGTGCTGGATATCGTGCTCGGGTTTGTGGCCAGCATGATCGTGGCGTGGTTCAGCCGCTACCGCGAATTCCGCGCGGACGAAGGCTCTGCCCAGCTCTTGGGCAACAAGCAACCCATGATCAACGCCTTGGCCCGTTTGAACAGCATGCAAGCGGGCGTGCTGCCCACCAGTGTGGCTGCGATGGGTATCACCGGTGGTTTGGGCAAGTTGTTTGCTTCGCACCCGCCGTTGGAAGAGCGCATTGCGGCTTTGCAAAACGCGCGAGGCTGAGTGTTTTTCGTAAGAGCCACAACACACGCAAGAGGCATGTTTGAGATGAAGTTTTTTCTGTGAGCCAACCCTCATCCCCTTGGACGGTCGCCCCTGTGCAAGCAGTGGCGACCGTTGCCATTCAACCCGCCGCTGAGTTAACGCCTGCGCAAAAGCGTTTCAACACCTTGTTGGCGCGTGTGTCGCAGCTGTCTGATTCGATTGCCACGCTAGAGGCGTTGTCCACGCAGCACCGCAGTAGTCACTTGAACGCAATGAGCGCGTTAAAGAGCCAAGAAGACGCAGCGCGTAAAAACTTGTTGCTGTTTTTAGATGGCCGCTTGCACCAAGCCGAACTCACGGCCACTCACCGACGCAGCGCCATGCAAATCATCCTTGGCCTGTGCGAAGCGCTGGCACATAAGAACGATAGCCAAGTGCAAGCCGTGTTCAACCAACACCACAGCGAAGAAGACGCACAAACTTTGGCCGAAGAAGCCCGTGCAGGCGCCGAGCACGCAAAGGCTGTGTTTGAAGATTTGTTTGGCAAGCCCTTGCACGGCGCGGACGACTTGCACACGGCAGAGGCGGTGTTTGAAGCAGGTCTGCGCCAATACCGCGAGCAGCAACAGCGCCTCGAAGACAAACGCCAAGCCAAGAAGGCCAAGAAAAAACCAGCGGCGCGTCAACTCAAAGACGCGCAGCAAAAAATGGATGCCAACACCGCGCTGCGCACCGTGTATCGCCAGCTCGCCAGCGCTTTGCACCCCGACCGCGAACCCGACGAAGCCGAGCGCTTGCGCAAGACCGCGCTGATGAGCGAAGTCAACGCCGCGTATGACCGCAAAAATTTGTCAGAGCTGCTCAAGCTGCAATTGCACATTGCGCAGATCGACAGCGCGGCCTTGAGCCGCATTGCCGACGACAAACTCAACGCCATGTGCCTGCTGCTCAAAGAGCAAGTGGAAGCGCTGGAAGAAGACGAAGCGCAAGCCCAGTTTGAAATTCGCCACTACCTGGGTGTGAACGAGTTAGACCATATCAGCGCCGAGAGCTTGGCGCGTGCACTCGCCATTCAACTGCGCGACAAAGAACACGAGGTCGACACGCTAGAGCGTGATTTGCGCCGCATTCAAAACGAAGCCGAACTGAAACGTTGGCTCAAAGAACAAGCGCAGCTGGCCAAAGAAGCGCGGGCTGAGCTGACGGATTTGGATCGGTTGCTGTACCGGTAATTTTTGCAAGCGCTTCATCAGCCTAATCGGCTTGGGTTGTCCCGCCCAATCGCGCTGTGATGCCAGCGGCTGCATCGCGCAAAATTTTTGCAACAGGGTTGCTCCAAGTGCTTTGAAGACGTTCTTGACGATCCGTGATCGTGAGCACCATGGTGGGCGCCCCCTCCATGTCATAGACGGGTGCGCTGAACGCATTGACGCCCGGAATAGGGCTTCCGACGACGCGCATGAAGCCGTGTTCTTTCAACTCGGCTTGGAGCGCCTTCACATTTTTCATGTGCGCATTGAAGGTTTCCGCCGGAAGAATCTCACCCAGCGGCCCCGCAATGGCTTGCTTGAGCCGTTCGGTTGGCATCGCGGCTGCAAAGGCCAGACCTGTTGCGGTATCGAACAAAGACAGCACGGAGCCTATTCGCATCGACACATGCACGGGCTGGCGTGCATCGATCAGCCGCACAACGGTTGGGCCAAAGTTGCCCCACACAGAAAGCGCCACCATATGACCTGTTTCGGCGGCCAGCGCACGAATCACAGGGTCGGCGGCCTTGAGTGGATCGAGTCGTTGTAAACAAGCCAAACCCACTTTTAACGCCGCAGGCCCTAAGTCATATCGCCCCGTTGGGTCTTGCTCAATCAGCCCCAGCCTTCCGTAACTCACCAAATAGGGATGGGCTCTAGAAGGGGTCAAGTCCGCCAGTAATGCCAATTCCTTGAGGCTGAGCGCACTGCTGCTATTCGCCAAAGCCAGCAACAGCCGCCCACCCACCTCCACAGATTGCACGGCACGTTGGGTCTTGTCTTCGCTTTCTAGTGCAGGACTGGGCTGAGTGTTTGTTTTTTTTGTGGACATATCAAAAATGGGTTGACATGGATTTTCACCCATGTATTATTCGCACATAGCAAACTCATTTGCTTATTGCGAATTTATTTAGACGAATTTAACAACAGGAGCCCGCATGTCAACCAAAACATTTGCATCAGCCGCAGACCTCGAAGAAAAGAAAGTCAGCTTTACCCAAATCTCTGAACATGCATGGGCCTACACGGCTGAGGGCGACCCCAACACCGGCATCATCATTGGCGACAACGAAGTGCTCGTGGCTGACACACAAGCCACGCCCGCGATGGCTGCTGACGTCATTCGTCGCATCCGCGAGGTCACCGACAAGCCCATCAAATACGTCGTGCTCACGCACTACCACGCGGTGCGCGTTTTGGGTGCCACCGCTTACAACGCAGAACAAATCTTGGCAAGTCAAGACACCTACGACTTGATCGTGGAACGTGGTGAAGCCGACAAAGCCAGCGAAATTGGCCGCTTCCCTCGTTTGTTCCAAAACGTTGAATCCGTGCCTGAGGGCATGACCTGGCCCACCATGACATTCACCGGCAAGATGACTTTGTGGCTAGGCTCACTCGAAGTGCAGCTCTTGCAGTTGGGCCGTGGTCACACCAAAGGCGACACCGTGGTTTGGTTGCCTAAAGAAAAAGTCATGCTCTCGGGCGACTTGGTGGAGTTCGATGCCACGCCTTATGCGGGCGATGCATATTTCAAAGATTGGCCGCAAACCCTCGACAACATTGCAGCCTTGAAGCCCCAAGCACTCGTGCCAGGCCGTGGCCCTGCACTGATTGGCGAGGCGCAAGTCAAATCGGGTTTGGATTGCACACGTTCGTTTGTTTCAGATGTGTACAACAGCGTCAAAGATGCCGCTGTGGCGGGCAAAGACTTGCGCGCGGTCTACCAAGAAACCATGGCCAAGCTCAAGCCTAGCTATGGCCATTGGGTCATCTTCAACCACTGCATGCCGTTTGACGTGACGCGTGCTTATGACGAAGCCACGCAGTACCCAGACCCACGCATCTGGACGGCTGAGCGGGATCGCCAAATGTGGGAAGCCCTGGAAGGCTGATTTCACAAACTCAAAAAATAAACAGGAGACAAAAAATGAAACTCGATCGAATCCACCATGTGGCCTACCGCTGCAAAGATGCCAAGCAAACCGTGGAGTGGTATGTGAAGCATCTCAACATGGACTTTGTCCTCGCCATTGCCGAGGATTTGGTTCCGAGCACCAAAGCGCTTGATCCCTACATGCATGTGTTTCTCGATGCTGGACAGGGCAATGTGTTGGCATTCTTTGAATTGCCCAATTCGCCAGAGATGGGGCGTGACCCCCATACGCCTGAATGGGTTCAGCACTTGGCGTTCAAGGTCAAGAGCATGGAAGCGTTAGAGGCGATCAAGCAAAAGCTGGAGGCCGATGGCATTGAGGTTGTGGGCGTGACCGACCACACCATCTTCAAATCTATTTATTTCTTTGACCCCAATGGACACCGACTCGAAGTGGCTTGTGATGTCGGCACACCAGAGATGTACAAGAAGCTCGATGAGGTGAAGTGGGACATGCTCGAAGAGTGGAGCAAAACCAAACGCGCACCCAAGCATGCCGCTTGGATGCACGAAAAAGAGTACGCCAAGTCTCACTAATCAGACGCAAGAGGAACCACGATGTTTCAAACATACACCCATCCCAAGTTTGACTACACCCCATCGGACGAGCAAAAAACAGCCACGGTCAAACGTCATCCCGTGGTCATCATCGGCGCAGGCCCTGTGGGTTTGACGCAAGCCCTTGACCTTGCCTACCGTGGCGTGCCCTCCATCGTGCTGGACGATGACGACACGGTGAGCGTTGGTTCACGCGCGGTGTGCTACGCCAAGCGCACACTCGAAATTTGGGATCGCCTGGGTTTTGGCGAGGAAGCTGCAACCAAAGGCATTCAATGGAAAGTGGGCAAAGTTTTTTTCAAGAAAGACCTTGCCTATCAATTCGATTTGCTGCCAGAAGATGATCACAAGATGCCTGCGATGATCAACTACCAGCAGTACTACCTGGAAGAACGCATGGTCAAAGCCTGCGCTGAATCCGGCTTGGTGGACATCCGTTGGAAGCACAAGGTGTTGTCTTTGCAGCAGCACGATGACTTTGCCAATTTGAATGTGGAAACGCCTGATGGCATCTACAAAATTGAAGCCCAATGGGCCATTGCTTGCGATGGTGCGAACAGCAGTGTGCGCACCATGGTGGGGGCTGACTTTTCGGGACAATTTTTTCAAGACCGTTTTCTCATCGCGGACGTGGTGATGAAAGCCGACTTCCCAACCGAGCGTTGGTTTTGGTTTGATCCACCGTTCCATCGCAACCAAAGCGTGTTACTGCACAAACAAGCTGACAACGTGTGGCGCCTTGACTTTCAATTGGGTTGGAACGCTGACCCCGTGGAAGCCAAGAAGCCAGAGAACGTGATTCCTCGTGTCAAAGCCATGCTGGGCGATGACGTGGCGTTTGAACTCGAATGGGTGTCGGTCTATCAATTCGCTTGTCGGCGTATCAACCAGTTCCGTCACAACCGCGTGATTTTTGCGGGCGATGCGGCGCACCAAGTGTCACCCTTCGGTGCGCGCGGTGCTAACACCGGTGTGCAAGACTGCGACAACTTGAGCTGGAAGCTCAAAGCCGTATTGGATGGCGATGCACCCGTTGCATTGATCGACAGCTACCACGAAGAGCGCGCTTATGCGGCCGATGACAACATCGGTCACTCGACCCGCGCCACCGACTTCATCACACCCAAGAGCCGAAGTTCTACGCGTCTTCGCAATGCGGTGTTGGAGCTGGCACGCACAGAAGAGTTTGCACGTCCGCTGGTCAACAGTGGTCGACTGTCATCTCCTACGCCGTACCTCCAATCGTCGTTGAACACGGCAGACGCTGAGAAGTTTGAAGGCAAGATGTTGCCCGGCACCAACTGCGCAGATGCCCCGATTCAAGTGGGTGGCAAAGATGCATGGTTGCTCAACCAACTCGGCAAAGGTTTCACGTTGTTGAGCTTTGGGCCCGCTAGCCCTGTGCGCGTGGGGGGCTGTACGGCGCAAGTAATCGAGGTTGGCAAAGACATTCAAGATGTCAAAGGCGTTTTGAAAGCTCGATACGACGGCCAGCCCGGCACGGTGTATTTGATTCGTCCGGATCAATACGTGGCCGCACGTTGGAAAAAGTTTGATGCGCTGGCTGTTGAGAACGCTCTGCGGCACGCCATGGCCCTGCAATGAGTCAAGGAACACCTATGTCACACCTGATCAAAAAACCAAACATCACAGACCAAGACACGTTTTACGCAGAGTTGATTAACGCACAACGTAATTTGTCTGATGAGCAAGCCGATCTGATGATTGCCAAGTTGGCACTGATCCTCTGCAACCATGTGGGGGACCGCGAGATTCTCAATCAAGCCATTTCGCTTGCAAGAGAAAACACGTTGGCAAATGCTGAATAGCTTGTCGATAAAAAATTAGAAATTAACAGCAAGAGATCAACATGAATCAAAACTTTTTCTTGAAATGGACGCTGGCGATTGCCTGCCTAGTTTCAGGCTTGGCCCATGCGCAGACCAAAACGTTGGAATGGGTGGTGGGTTACGCCGCGGGTGGTGGGTCTGACATCGTCGCAAGAACCATTTCTGAAGGCGTTGGAAAAAACCTGAATCGCACGATCATCATTAACAACAAACCAGGAGCGGGTACCAACATTGCGGCTGACTACGTTGCACGTTCCAAGGACTTTGGTAACGTTATCTTCACCGCCGACTTTGCAACGTTGGCTGCGAATCCGTTCTTGTTTTCAAAGCTGACTTACAACAGCGAGAAAGACTTTCAAGCCATCGGAATGCTCGTACGTTTTCCGATGTTCTTGGTTGTGTCCAATCAAGTCCCTGCCAATAACTACAAAGAGTTTTTGGCATGGGCCAAAGCACAACCCAATGGTGTGAGCTACGGTTCAGCGGGGCCTGGTAGTCCGCACCATTTGATTGGTGAATACTTTCGTGAGAAAAGTGGTTTGAACCTCATTCATGTGGCTTACAAAGGTGCTGCGCCTGCCATCCAAGATGTGGTGGGCAATCAAATTTCTGCCATGTGGATTGACAGTGCCACGGTCATTCCTTTTATCAACGGGAAAAAAGTCAAGGTCATCGGTGTCGCCTCTGGCAAACGCCTTGAGTTGATGCCCGAAATTCCAACCTTCAACGAGCAAGGGCTGAAAGGTTTTGAGGGATATGCGTGGCAAGGTTTGGTGGCGCCTACGGGGACATCTGCCGATCAAGTCGCAGAATTTTCCAAAGCACTTCAAGGCGCATTGACATCCACGCCAGTGAAAGCCCGTTTACAAGCCTTGGGTGTTGAGCCTATGGTGGGTACACCCGAACAAATGACCAAATTTGTTTCTGCTGAACGCGCCAAGTGGGGCGAAGTCATCACCAAAATCGGCATCAAATTGGACTAAGAAACCATGCAAGTTTTAGCGCTCACCAACGACCCGCTCCTTCGGAGTTGGGTTCCTTCGGCAAATCATCCTGATACCGACTTTCCAATTCAAAATTTGCCGTTTGGACGATTTCGTACATCAGCCCATGAAGCGTGGCGAATTGGCGTGGCGATTGGTGACATGGTGTTGGACCTGCGTGCTGCTGGATTGATCGATCACGCAGATATGTCGCAGTTGTTGTCTCTCCCAAGGCAAGAACGGCTTGCACTCAGACTTGCTATTTCAAACGGTCTGAAAGAAGACCTGCCTATTGACAAGCGTGCGTTTGAAAAAGCGCTGTTGCCCTTATCTGCCGTAGAGATGGGGTTGCCGTGTGAGGTGGGTGACTACACCGATTTTTATGTGGGCATTCACCACGCGACTGCGGTGGGTAAATTATTCAGGCCCGACAACCCGTTACTGCCTAACTACAAGTGGGTGCCTATCGGCTATCACGGCCGATCATCGACTTTGAATGTGACGGGTACTTCGTTTGCGCGTCCCTTCGGGCAGATCAAAGCACCCGATGCCGAGGTGCCCGTGTTGCAGCCTACAGCGCGCCTAGACTTTGAACTGGAACTGGGCATTGTGATTGGCCAAGGGAATGCACAGGGATCGCCAGTGAAGATGGAGGCTGCCGAAGACCACGTGTTTGGTTTGACGTTGTTCAACGATTGGAGTGCCCGCGATATACAAGCTTGGGAATACCAACCGCTTGGCCCTTTTTTGTCAAAGAATTTTGCAAGCACGCTGTCGCCTTGGATCGTGAGCTTAGAGGCTTTAGAGCCATTTCGTCGGGCGTTCAAACGACCCGAGGGCGACCCCGAGCCGCTGGCTTATTTGAGCTCAACACAGAATAGCCTGAAGGGCGCTTTCGATGTGCAGCTCGAGGTGTTGATTCAAACCCGTGCCATGCGCGAAGCGGGCTTGCCTTTTGAGCGGATGAGCTATTCCAACTTCACCGAGGCGGCGTACTGGACGGTTGCACAAATGGTCACGCATCACACGGTCAATGGCTGTGCATTGCGGCCTGGTGATTTGTTTGGTTCAGGCACCTTGTCGGGTCCCAAACCAGAACAAGCAGGCTCGTTGCTAGAACTCACCCAAGGTGGCAAACAACACATCACGTTGTCAAACGGAGAGACCCGCACGTTCTTGCAAGACGGCGACAGCATCGCACTGAAAGGCTGGTGTGAAAGACCTGGTGCCAAGCGCATTGGTTTTGGTGAATGCATAGGCACGGTCCTTCGTTAGCCTGGGATTTCAGGCTCCACCAGTTTGGCCAATTGCTCCAACGACTCTTGCCAACCGAGGTAGCACATCTCCAACGGAATGACATCAGGAATTCCGGCTTGTGTGATGTTGATTTCTGTCCCGCACATCACGGGCTTGAGGGATACCGTTACCGCCAATACGCCTGGCAAGTTGGGGTCTTCAAACTTGTCGGTGTAGCGGATCAGTTCGCTGGGAATGAGCTCCAGGTATTCACCCCCAAACGAGTGACCGTTGCCGCTGCCGAAGTTATGAAACGACATGCGGAAGGTGCCGCCTACTTTTGCATCGAGGTGATGCACCGTGCAAGTAAAGCCATAGGGTGGTAACCACTTGGCCAAAGCGTTGCCCTCCAAAAAAGCGCGATAGACCTTCTCGGGTTGGGTCTTGAGAACTCGGTGAAGATGAACGCTGCGATTCGACATGCTTGATTCCTTCAGGACATTGGTAAATACGTTCAGCGCCTAAGCACTTAAACTGGCAAGTAACCTTCCACCGACAAATAACGCTCACCCGTGTCGTAGTTAAAGCCCAGCACGGTTGCCCCTGCTGGAATTTCTGGCAATTTCTGTGCAATTGCGGCCAGCGTGGCGCCCGACGAAATGCCGACCAACAAGCCTTCTTCGGCAGCGCTGCGACGGCCCATTTCGCGGGCGGCGTCGGCTTCGACTTGAATCACACCGTCGAGCAATGCCGTGTCTAAGTTTTTAGGAATGAAGCCCGCGCCAATGCCTTGAATCGGGTGGGGCGCCGGTGCGCCGCCTGAGATGACGGGCGAGGCCGTGGGCTCTACCGCATACACCTTCAGGCGAGGCCACTTGGCTTTGAGCACTTTGGCCGTGCCAGTTAAGTGACCGCCGGTGCCCACGCCCGTGATGAGCACGTCCACACCATCGGGGAAGTCGGCCATGATTTCTTGCGCGGTGGTGCGTGCATGCACGTCGATGTTGGCTGGGTTTTCAAACTGTTGTGGAATCCATGCGCCGGGTGTTTGCGCGGCCAGTTCTTCGGCGCGAGCGATGGCGCCCTTCATGCCTTTTTCGCGTGGCGTCAAATCAAAGGATGCGCCGTAGGCCAGCATCAAACGGCGGCGCTCGATGCTCATGCTGTCGGGCATGACCAAAATGAGTTTGTAACCTTTGACGGCTGCGACCATCGCGAGGCCAACGCCTGTGTTGCCCGAAGTGGGTTCGATGATGGTGCCGCCTGCTTTGAGCGCGCCAGATTTTTCAGCATCTTCCACCATCGCCAAAGCGATGCGGTCTTTGATGGAGCCGCCGGGGTTGCTGCGCTCGGACTTGATCCACACCTGATGCGTGTTGCCAAACAGGCGGTTGATGCGGATGTGGGGCGTGTGGCCGATGGTGTCTAAAACGCTGTTGGCTTTCATGGGGTGCTCCTGATGGGTTTTATGTTTGGTTTGAAATATACGAGGCTTCGCGAGGCCGTGTGGTTTTAGTGAGGGCCAGCCATGAGCTGCCGCGCCACCGCCTCGCCCACTTTGATGCCATCCACGCCCGCCGACAAAATGCCACCCGCATAACCTGCGCCTTCGCCTGCGGGGTACAGGCCAAAGAGCGTGGGGCTTTGCAAGGTGTCGTCTTCGCGGGCAATGCGCAGGGGCGATGAGGTGCGTGTTTCCACACCCGTCATCACGGCGTCGTGCATGTCAAAGCCTTTGATCTTTTGGCCAAACACGGGCAGCGCTTCGCGCATGGCGGTGATGGCGTAGCTAGGCAGTGCGCTGTTCAGGCTGACCATCTTCACGCCGGGTTTGTAAGAAGGCTCGACGCTGCCCAGCGCGGTGGATGCGCGGTTGGCCACAAAGTCGCCCACCAGTTGTGCAGGTGCTTCGTAGCTGCCGCCGCCCAAGGTGTAGGCGTGGGCTTCGAGTTGGCGTTGCAACACCAAGCCTGCCAGCGGGTGGTAGCCACCGGGCGCATCGTGCGTGGTGTGGCGCACGGTGTTGCCTAGCTCTTGGCCTAGCTCGGTTTCAAAGGCGGCTGGGTCTGTCGGGTAGTCGCTGGGGTCGATGCCCACCACGATGCCTGCGTTGGCGTTGCGTTCCGCGCGTGAGTATTGGCTCATGCCGTTGGTCACCACGCGGCCAGCTTCGCTGGTGGCGGCCACCACCGTGCCGCCGGGGCACATGCAAAAGCTATACACGGCGCGGCCGTTCTCGGCGTGGTGCACCAGCTTGTAGTCGGCAGCGCCCAACAGCGGATGGCCCGCGTGTTGGCCCCAACGTGCGCGGTCAATCACGCCTTGCGGGTGCTCAATGCGCACGCCCACCGAAAACGGTTTGGCTTCCATCGCCACCGCATGGCGGTGCAGCATGGTGAAGGTGTCGCGCGAGCTGTGGCCCAAGGCCATCACCACATGGCGGGCGGGCAGGGTGTAGGTCTCATCAGTCGCGTGGTTGTGAATGCGCAGGGCTTGAATGGCCCTGGGCGACGATGTGCCTGAAGATGCGTTGTCGTATTCCACATCCACCACGCGTTGTTCAAAACGCACCTCACCACCCAAGCGAATGATTTCTTCGCGCAAGCCTTCCACCACTTTCACCAGCTTGAAGGTGCCGATGTGCGGGTGCGCGGTGAACAAAATTTCTTCGGGCGCACCAAAGCGCACAAACTCGTTCATCACCTTGCGGCCCAAGTGGCGTGGGTCTTTGATTTGGCTGTACAGCTTGCCGTCTGAGAACGTGCCTGCACCGCCTTCGCCAAACTGCACGTTGCTCTCGACATTCAAAATCTTTTTGCGCCACAAGCCCCAGGTGTCTTTGGTGCGTTGACGCACGGTGGTGCCGCGCTCAATCACGATGGGCTTGAAACCCATTTGCGCCAACACCAGCGCCGCAAAAATGCCGCAAGGCCCAAAGCCCACCACCACGGGGCGTTCGCCCTCGTGCGTGCCCCAGTCGCCCGGTGCATGTGCAGGCGCGTGCCACGTCATGTCGGGTGTAGGTTGGATGTGCGAGTTCTTTGCGTACTTGGCCAGTAGCGCGGCTTCTTGCGACGCATCGGCCAGCGTGATGTCCACGATGTAGACCACCAACAGGTTTTGCTTGCGTGCGTCAAAGCTGCGCTTGAACACCTCCAGCGTGGCGATGGCGTCAGGCGAAAGCCCCAAGGCTTCGGCGGCTAGCGTGCGCAGTGCGTCAATCGGGTGAGGTGGCAGTTGGCGGTCTGCCTCGGTTTCGGCGGGCGCATCGGCGGCGCGACGTGCTTCAACGGGAAGGGCAGACAGCGGGAGTTTGAGTTCTGAGAGTCGAATCACAAGCGTGTGGCCCGTGGTGATCGGGCAAGTTATGTCGAGGGCCTTGATTATCCGTCGATAATCAACGCCGTGAAGCTCGCTAGGCCGTCGCTGGTGCAATCTGGGAAACCAGGCACTGGAGGAACGTCCGGACTGCGAAGGACAGCGTAAGAGGTAACACCTCTCCACCGTGAGGTGAGGATTAGAGCAACAGAGACGAGCCGATTTAGTTCGGGTGAAACGGGCAATCTCTACGCGCAGCAATACCAAGTAGGCCAGCCCCGAGGGTGCGGTTCGCCGCACTCCTTGATCTTGTGGTCCGCAGGAATGGTTGGCGGGTAGGTAGCACCGAGCCGAGTGGGCAACCCTCGGCCCAGATTAATGACGGTCACGCCGTGGGCGACCACGGTGCACAGAATCCGGCGTATCGGCGAGCTTCACACTTTTCTTTTTATCCAAGGCCGTAGATGTCAGACCTCACCCCCACCGACGGCTTTGAGCAACCCATCGTTCATGAAACCGCACTTAGCAAATCGATGGTGTTTTCAGACATCGACATTCAAAGTCGCATGAGCGTGGCGCGGCCCGACGAGCTGCAGTTTGAATACACGCGCTTGATGATGGGCGTGTTGCTGTTTCAGCCGCAGCCCAAACGCATCTTGATGGTGGGCTTGGGCGGCGGCTCGCTCGCTAAGTTTTGTTACAAACATTTGCCCGACACGCACATCACCGTGGTGGAGATCAACCCACACGTCATTGCGCTGCGCCAAAGCTTTTGCATTCCCGATGACGATGCACGCTTTCAAGTGGTGCAGATGGATGCCGCGCATTTCATGGCGCAGACCGAGCAAACCTTTGACGTGGTGTTTGTCGATGGCTTTGACCAACACGGCATGCCCGAGCAGCTGTGCTCACCCCAGTTTTATTCAGACTGTCGGCGTGTGCTCAACACCGGTGGCGTGGCTGTGGCCAACCTGCACCGCTTCAGCGCTTACCGCGATGTGTATGTGGACCGCATCGAAGCTGCGTTTGATGGCGCATGTGACGGTTCAATGTGGGTGGTCAACGCGCCCGGCACCACCAACTGTGTGGTGTTTGCCATGCATGGTTTTTCTAAAGACATCAAACTCAGCTACAGCAAACAAAAGCCCGCGCACATGAGCGAAGACGCATGGACGCAAATTTCGTCCAGCGTGGCACGAACATTTTTGGCGACGCAAGCAACTTTAACGACGCACGCATCTGCGCGAGACGCAAACGTTTAAAGCGCCACGATTTCAAGTACGCGTCGCTCTGTCGACACATGGGTGCTGGTGAAACCTTGATGAACAAAGTACTTCACCATGACGCGTCTGAATTCTTCATCACCCGTGGTGCGCAAATTGAATTCACCATTGAACCCTTGCGCGTCTTGTTTGTGTTCCACCGCCGCCAATTGACGGTCCGTGATCTTTGCCAAACTGCATAACCAATGAAATGTGCGCGCTGGAATTCGCGAACCGGTGGCGACGGCCACGATGACGTCTTCCCCTTGCCATTGCAGTTGGTCGGTCATGACGATGACGCCTGACAAGTCGGGCCGCATGGTGTGCGGCAACAACGAACCTTCTTGCCGCCACGCGCAATGAAAACTTTGGCAAGGGTCTTGTGGACGGGCATCGTAAATGCTGCAGCCTTGGCCGGTGCAGTGGCTGCAGGCTTGACCTAAGTGGGCTTGCGCTATTGACGTTTCAATTTCTAACCAACCTTCACAACACGCAGTGCAAGGTTGGCAGTTTCTTTGGTTGATGACGGGCATACGTCACCATAGACAAACTGCTGCTGTGTTTGGGTGACGTTTGTGTCATCAGATTAATAAATGACATAGATGTCATTAGCTTGCTAGGCTGTTTATTCTTTCTACATGCGCCAGCAGCGAACGCATGGCAACAGGCCATAAGCGCGGTGGCACATCGTCATAAGCGAGTTTGACCCAATCGTCCATGCTGCTCTTTGGGTGCTGTTGCATCACTTTCCAAATTTTGGCTTCTCGTTTGAGGCGATGTGTTTTGAGATGCGTGATGCACGCGCGTGCATCATTCGTTTCGCCCCACAAATTGCCCAGCACATAGCCGTGCGCGGGCAAGATGAAATCGATGCGGTCTTGCTCGCAAGCGGCCAGCAGTTTGTCGAGAGAGTTTAAGTAGTCGTGCATATTGCCATCGGGTGGGTCGATGACGGTGGTGCTGCCGTTGAGCACATGGTCGCCACTGAACAGCAAACCGTCTTCTTCCAGCACGAGGCACACATGGTTGGCCGCATGTCCGGGTGTGTGGACCACGCGCAAGGTATGTGTGACGTTTGCGCTTTGCAGCACCAGAAGTTCGCCGTCGCTCACTTCACGGTCGGGTGTGAATGCGCTGTGTGCGCGTGCGCTGGAACGCGAGGCCAAGCCAAGAATGGGGGGCTTGTGACCGTGGCGTTCGCACATGGCTTGCAACGGCGCAGCCCCCGGCGAGTGGTCGGGGTGTGAGTGGGTGCAGACGATGAGCCGAATGTTGCCGCCTGCGGCACGCCACAAACGGTCCAAGTGTTCGGGGTCGGCAGGGCCGGGGTCGATGGCGGCGTAGCCGGTGTCTGGGTCGCCCACCAAATAGCTGTTGGTGCCGGGACCGGTCATCACGCCGGGGTTGGGGGCGGTGAGGCGCTGCACGTTTTTTAGCAACAGCACGGGTTGATCGGTCACCCAATCAAGGTGGTGCAACATTTGCCCATCGGGGCAAGTGAGGGCGAGTTCACCAAAGGGCGCTTCGTGCTCCATGTAGCGTGCTTCTTTGCCGCTTAGCCAGCCAGCTCGCGGGCAGCTGGTGAACCACGGTTGTTCCGTGGCGCAATCGACCAATACGCTCTCTACCGTGGCGTAGTTTTGCAGACGCTCCAGTGTTTTGATGGTGGGGTAGACGATGAAGAAGTTGCCTTCGGCGTGGCGGTTTAAAGCATCCGCAGGGCGTACCCACTCAGGTGCAAATTGTTCTGTCTCATCAGCCACGGGGGTTTGTGCATCAGGCATGCGGGCCACGAGGAAGGGTACGTCAAAGCGACGCGGTAGGTCGCGGTCAGTCACCCAATGGGCCAGCACAAACACCTCGTCGGCGGCCAGCGTCAGGCCGCGAGCGTTGCATTGCTGTGCAAAGTCACCTCCTGATGCTTGGCGGTCGAGTGTGGCAATGTCGGCGGCGCTGGCCATTTGTCCGTTGGCGTGGCGGGCTAGCAATATGCCAAGTTCTTCAAAGCTTTCTCGAATGGCGGCTATGGCTTGGGTGAGGTGTAACTCGTTTTGCGTGGGGCGGCGTTTGGCGTATGGGTGTGCCAACGCGTCAGCGGCGTCAATGCCACCGCCTGGAAACACATAGGCCCCGGGTGCAAAGCTGGCCGTCATCGAGCGACGCGTCATCAGCACCTCTAGGCCTTGGTGTCCATCGCGAAGTAATAAAACAGTAGCGGCAGGCAGCACTTTTGCAGGCTGGCGCTGAGGATGAATGAGTTGGGTAGATCGGACCATTCGCACATTATGAAGAAACCCAAGAAATGCGATGTGCCGAGTGTTTACCCTTGCGTAAAAGCCGCATGCATTTCAATTGAGCTTGGCTTAACAATTTGACTAAGACAAATTGTTAAGAGGACCTCTCACATGCAACGACGTGCTTTCAAAACCGCCCTTGGTGTTGCCTTGACGCTGGCCGCGCTCAGTGTGCCTCAACTTGTTATGGCACAGGCTTGGCCAGCTAAACAACCCATCAAGCTGGTGGCGGTGTTCCCGCCCGGCGGCTCGGTAGACCAAGTGGCGCGCATCATCGCGCAGCCGCTGCAGCAGCAGTTGGGCCAAACGGTGATTGTGGAAAACCGTGGTGGCGCATCGGGCGTCATTGGTACGGCAGCGGTGGTGCAAGCACCTGCCGATGGCTACACCTTCGCTGTGGTGTTTGACACGCACGGCGTGAACCCCAGCCTCAACCCAAACATGCCGTTTGACAGCAAGAAGGACTTGATTCCCTTGGTGCTCGTGGGTACATCGCCCATGGTGTTGGCCACCAATGTGAACTCTGAATACAAAACATTTGCCGATGTGATCGCCGCCGCGAAAGCCAAGAAGAACGTGAGCTTTGGCTCTATCGGCAACGGCAGCTTGGGCCACTTGGCCATGGCCTTGTTGGCCAAAGATGCCCATGTGGAATGGACGCATGTGCCCTACAAAGGCGGTGGCCCCATGATGAGCGACGCCGTGGCTGGCCATGTGCCCTTGTCCATCGGCTCGGTGTTTGTGACCAAGCCACACATCGACAGCGGCCGCATGCGCCCCTTGGCCGTGACCAGTAGCAAGCGCGCTGCTGATCTGCCCAACGTGCCAACCATTGCTGAAAACGGTTACCCCGGTTTTGAAGCGCCCGCTTGGTGGGCTGTCATGGCCTCGGCCAAAACGCCACCCGAGATCGTCAAGCGCATGAACGAAGAACTCAACAAAGTGTTGAAAAACCCAGATGTGGCTAAGAAGTTGGACGCGCAAGGCATTGATGTGTCGGGCGGCACGGTGGTGCAAGCTAGCGCCTTCATCGACAAGCAGATGAACATCTGGTCCAAGGTGGTGAAGGACAACAACATCAAAGCGGATTGAGAAAGGCTAGACGTTGGCGCTTTAATACCAGCGCTTAGCGTGGCGCTTCGCCTTCGGGCGTGATTTGCAGGGCCACCAAGAAGCGCGCCACCATGTTGTAAGTGGCAATCGCGATGGTCAGCTCGACCAATTCGGTGGTGGTGAAACGTGCTTGCATGGCTGCAAACAGTGCGTCTTCCACTTTCACATTCAACGTGACTTGCGCGGCGTATTGCACTACCAAGCGTTCGATTTCACTCAGAGCTTCATCCGTCACGGGCTGGCGGGCGTCGCCTTGCACCACGCGGTTCAAAGCGTCTAGCTCGGCTTGTGTGCCGCCTGCTGTCAAAAAGTCGGGCGCATGGTGGTGGTACTCGTATTGCGCGCCGGTCAGCAAAGCCACGGTACAAATGCCCAGCTCGCACAGCTTGCGGCTGGTGGGTAGGCCAGTGCGCACGTTTTTCATGTACACGTTCCAGCCGCGTGCCACGGGCTCGCTCCACAGTAAAGCGCGGTCAAGGTTGATCAGTTCGCCGCCGCGACGGGCAAGAATGGCGTCAACCAAATCTTGCGGTTGGTGTTTTTGTTCTGGGGTCCAAGCAGGAATGCGCATGTGAGTCAGTGGTAGGTTAAAGCAGCTGCAAAGCATACGTGCAGAGCACCCCTCAAGCCTGACCACTGAGTGACAGCCCTGACCTCAAGTGCTGTGTGCCCGATAATCAGCACATGCGAATTCGCTTTACCAAAATGCAAGGTGCAGGCAACGACTTCGTGGTCTTGGACGAGACCACCGAGCGCTTGAACCTCACGCCCGCCCACTACCGTTTTCTGGCCGACCGCCACTTTGGCGTGGGCGCAGACCAAATCCTCACCGTGCGCCCCGCGCCGCAGCCTGACGTGGACTTTGAATACGTCATCCACAACGCCGATGGCGGCGAGGTGGAACAGTGCGGCAATGGCTCGCGCTGCTTTGTACGCTTTGTGCGCGAGCAAGGCCTGACCGACAAAACCACCGTGCGCGTCAAAGTGCATGGCGGCGTCATCACCCTACAAGAAATGCCAGACGGCCAAGTGACGGTGGACATGGGCGCGCCTGTGTTGGATCTGCCCCAAGTGCCGTTTGCCGCAGTGCACGCCACGCCCGTTGATACCGCGGGCCACGCCGTCAGCGCATCAGACGCCTTGGTATGGCAGCTGGCGCTCAGCAACGGCGACGCCGTGAACGTGGGCGTGGTGTCTATGGGCAACCCGCACGCCGTGCAAGTGGTGGCCGATGTTGACACCGCCCCCGTGCTGACCCAAGGCCCCCTCATTGAAAACCACGCGGCATTCCCCAAGCGCGTGAACGCAGGCTTTATGCAGGTGCTCAACCGCAACGCGGTGCGCTTGCGTGTGTTCGAGCGCGGTGCGGGTGAAACCTTGGCCTGCGGAACAGGCGCTTGTGCGGCGGTCGTCACCGGCATTCGCTGGGGCCTGCTGGACCCACGCGTGACCGTGCAAACTCACGGCGGCACACTCACCATTGAATGGCAAGGCGGCGACACACCTGTGCGCATGACCGGCCCAGCCACCACCGTCTTCCAAGGCGACATCACGATTCCAGACACCCTATGAACAACGCAGCCATGAATCCCATCACCGAAGACGACATTGCCAACTTTTTGGTGAACACGCCAGATTTTTTTGAGCGTCATGCCGAGCTGTTGTCAGCTGTGAAGCTGACCAGCCCACACAGCCACCGAGCCGTGAGCTTGCAAGAGCGCCAAGCCGAAATGATGCGCGAGAAAATTCGCGTCCTTGAGCTGCGCATGATGGACATGATGCGCCACGGCACAGAAAACGAGGTGCTGATTGAGCGCATGCAGCGCTGGGTCAAAACCTTGTTGATGACCAGCAACGCACGCGATTTGCCACACACCATTGCCGACCACATTCAACACGACTTCATGGTGCCGCAAGTCGCCATCAAGGTGTGGGATGTGCGCGAGGACTTCAAAATTGAACCCTTCGCGCAAAGCGTGATCGACCCCATCAAAGACTTCGCCGCGTCGTTGAGCAAGCCCTATGTAGGCATCAACAACAACAACTTCGACGCCGTACAGTGGCTGGCTGACCCCGCCGCCGCGCAGTCGGTGGCTTTCATCGCCTTGCGTGCCACTCGCCCCGAAGACACGCCGCAAACTGCTGCCGAGCAACCTGTCATTGGCCTCTTGGTGTTGGCCTCGCCCGACCCACAGCGCTATTACGAAGGCATGGGCACCACCATCATCGAACGCATGGGTGACTTGGCCAGCGCGGCGCTGTCACACCTTCGTTAATAACAAGCATTCAAAGCATGGACTTGGTCGCCCGCTACCTCGACCACGTTCGCTTTGAAAAGCGCTTGGCCGAGCGCACCGTCACGCTCTACAGCCTCGACCTAGAAAAACTCACCGACTACGCAGCCCAAGCCCACGTGGCGCTAGAGGCGGTGCAAAGCACACACATTCGCCGTTGGGTGGCGCACATGCACAGCGGTGGCCGCAGCGGACGTGGCATTGCCCTCATCCTTTCGGGCTGGCGCGGGTTTTATGTGTGGCTGGGCCGTCAAGGCTTAGTCAGTAGCAACCCCGTGCAAGACGTGCGGGCCCCCAAAGCCCCCAAGCCCTTGCCCAAAGCCCTGAGCGTGGACGACGCTGTGCAACTGGCCGAATACCACGCCGCACCCGACACCGCCGACCCGTGGCTAGAGTGCCGCGACTCAGCGCTGGTAGAGCTGCTGTACGGCTGCGGCCTGCGTGTGGGCGAGTTGGTTGGCCTAGACGTGCAAGCGGGTGCACAAGCCAAAGGCTGGATTGACTTTGAAGGTGGTGAAGCCCACGTGCTGGGCAAAGGCAGCAAACGCCGCAGCGTGCCTGTGGGCGGCAAAGCGCTAGAAGCCATGCAAGCATGGGTGGCCGTGCGCGACCAAGGCCTCACCCCTGCCACTGCCGAACAAACTGCGATGTTCATTGGCCGCAACGGCACGCGCTTAACAGCACAAGCCGTCTGGCAGCGCTTGCGTCAGCGTAGCTTGAAAGCAGGCTTGTCCACACCCGTGCACCCGCACATGCTGCGCCACTCATTTGCCAGCCATGTGTTGCAGTCGAGCCAAGATTTACGCGGTGTGCAAGAGCTGCTGGGCCACGCCAACATCACCACCACGCAGGTGTACACGCGGTTGGATTTTCAGCATTTGGCGCAGGCTTATGACTCGGCGCATCCTCGGGCGCGGAAGAAATAGTTTTTGTTCGTTGCTCCGGCCCAAGTCAGGGGTGGGGCAGGCGCATCGGCTCATGCGTCGCTGCGCGCCAAAATCGCCTCAACGCCTACCCCAGCCCTGACTTGGGCCTTGTTGGCTAGCCAACAAGGCCTGCGTGATTTTTGTCATCTTTCACAGGTGGTGGCTTGCCAATGCTTCGTTACCAAACACTCGTAGCCATGGCGTGTACCGGAGCCCGATGCGGCGATTTTGGCGCGCAGCGACGCATGAGCCGCAGCGGGCTCCGGTACGCGACGTGGCGAAGCGAAATAAACAGTTGCGAAGTGCAATAAACAGCAGCGGATGCCAAAGAAATAAACCACAACCCACAAGCCAAACCCCCAACGACTCAAACGACAATCGAGTCAATGAAAACAATCAAGCTAAGAGAAGGCAAAGAGCGTTCTGCCTTGCGCCGCCACCCGTGGATTTTTGACGGTGCCATTGCCAAAGGCAGTGGCGACGCGGGTGAAACCGTGCGTGTGGAGTCGAACGACGGCAAGTTCCTCGGCTGGGCTTCGTTTAGTCCCGAATCCAAAATTCGCGCTCGCATTTGGAGTTTTGACGAAGGCCAGCGCATTGACGCGTCGTTTTTCAAAGCCTCCATCGCCCGCGCCATTGCCGCGCGTAGCCGTTTTGACATTCAAAGCAATGGCGTGCGGTTGATTCACGGCGAGTCCGATGGCTTGCCTGGCCTCATCGTGGACCGCTATGACGACATCTTGGTAGCGTCGTTCTTGTCGTGCGGCACGGAGCGTTGGAAGAACGTGATTGCCGACGAGCTGCTGGCGCAAACAGGCCTCACCAAACTCTACGAACGTTCAGACTCGAACGTGCGCAAGCTCGAAGGCTTGCCCGAGGTCACTGGTTGGCTGCGCGGCGAGGGCGCCACGGGTGTGGTGCTGCGCGAGCACGATTGGCAGTTGTCGCTGGATGTGGCCGAAGGCCACAAGACTGGTTTTTATTTAGACCAACGCGACAGCCGCAAGAAGTTTGCGGACTACGCCCGTCGCTTGCAGTTTCAGCGCGTGCTCAATTGCTATTGCTACACCGGCGGCTTTACCGTGGCGGCGTTGGCGGGTGGTGCGGCGCATGTGACATCGATCGACTCGTCGGGCCCCGCGATTGAGCTGGCCAAAGCCAACGTGGCGCTGAATGGTTTTGACGCCGCACGCACCACGATGATGGATGCCGATGTGAATGCGTCGTTGCGGTCTTTTCTGCAAGAAGGCCGCACGTTTGATGCCATCGTGCTCGACCCGCCTAAGTTTGCGCCGACTGCCGCGCACGCCGACCGCGCGGCGCGTGCTTACAAAGACATCAACCGTTTGGCGTTCAAGCTGCTAGAGCCGGGGGGCGTGCTGTTTACCTACAGCTGCTCGGGTGGCATCAGCGCTGATTTGTTCCACAAGATCATCGCTTCGGCGGGCATTGATGCGCCGTGCGACGGCTACATCAGCGAGCGCATGCAAGGCGCGCCCGACCATCCGATGACGTTGACCTTCCCTGAGGGCGAATACCTCAAGGGATTGGTGGTCATCAAAGCGGCTGACCTGCTTGAAAAACCCAAGTCGGCCACAATATCGGGTTGATTGAAACGTTCAGAAATAAGGCTACTTTTTTATGTTGATCCCTGCCACCATCCTGACCGGCTTTTTGGGCTCGGGCAAAACCACTTTGCTCAAGCGCGTGCTGACCGAGGCTCACGGCCAAAAAATTGCCATCATCGAAAACGAGTTTGGTGAAGAAAACATCGACAACGAGATCTTGGTGTCTGACACCAACGAGCAAATCATCCAGATGAACAACGGCTGCGTGTGCTGCACCATCCGCGAAGACTTGCGCACCACCTTGCAATTGCTGGCAGCCAAAAAGCGCAAAGGCTTGCTCAACTTTGACCGTGTGGTGATTGAAACCACCGGTTTGGCTGACCCAGGCCCTGTGGCGCAAACTTTCTTCATGGACGACGAGATTGCCGAGAGCTTTTTGCTCGACTCCATCTTGACCTTGGTCGATGCCAAGCACGCTGCCCAGCAGTTGAACGACCGCCAAGAGGCACGCCGCCAAGTGGGCTTTGCCGATCAGATCTTCATCAGCAAGGCCGACCTCGTGACGCCTGCCGAGCTCGATGCTTTGCAGCACCGCTTGAAGCACATGAACCCACGCGCCCCACAAAAAGTGGCGCACTTTGGTGAAGTGGCTCTGAGCGAGGTGTTTGACCTGCGCGGTTTCAACCTGAATGCCAAGCTCGACATCGACCCTGATTTCTTGTCGGACGACGACCACCATCACCACCACGATGGCGAGCATTGCGACCACCCCTCGCACAAGCACGGTCATTCACATGACCACGGCCACGATGATGCGCACGGTGAGCATTGCGACCATGACCATGTGCATGACGAACACTGCAACCACGGCCACCACCACCACCACGATGACGACGTGAAGAGCTTTGTGTACAAGTCCAAACGCCAGTTTGACCCCGCCAAGTTGGAAGATTTCTTGGGCGCCATCGTCAACATCTACGGCCCCAAGATGCTGCGCTACAAAGGCGTGCTGAATATGAAGGGCACCGAAAAGAAGGTGATCTTTCAAGGCGTGCACCAGTTGATGGGCAGTGATTTAGGACCAGATTGGGCTGAAGGCGAAGAGCGCATCAGCAAGATGGTGTTCATTGGTATCGATCTGCCAAAGGACATTCTGATCCAAGGCCTTGATCAATCCTTGGTTTGATGAAATATGGCAGTTTTTGCAAATTTAATGAAGCCTTGGGGTTTGTGGCTACAATCCCGCGCGCCAGCTCCAAGCCGTGATGCCTCGTCTTCAAACGAGTCCTCACCCAGCACACCCGTGCGGCCGAAGACTGCGAGGAGACCCACAGTGAGTGCTAAATCCAAGAAAACTGCTTCTAAGAAGCCTGTTCCTGCAAAAAAAGCGGCCAAAACAGTCGTCAAGCCTAAAACGGTTGCTAAGACTGCCGTGAAAAAGCCGGTGACGGTCAAGACGCCAGTCAAGACGGTCAAAGCAACTGCTAAACCTGCTGCGAAACCCGTGGCTAAGAAAGCAGCTCCTGTGAAAGCTGTCGCCAAGAAGGTGCCAGCCAAGAAATTGGCAGCACCTAAGGCGGCCGCTCCTAAAGCCGCAGCTAAAAAGGTAGTCGCCAAGAAAGCTGCTGCGTCAGTTTCAAAAGTCGTGGCTAAAAAGGCGCCTGCAAAAGCGCCTGTCAAAGCGGTGAAAAAAGTAGTCGCCAAGCCAACACCTTCTAAAGCGCCAGTCAAACCTGTTGCGAAGAAGGCGACTCCGCCAGCAGCCAAGCCAACGGTCAAAGCTGCTGCAAAGCCCGTCGCCCCCAAAGCCATCGCTAAATCAGTGACAGCCAAGGCCGCGCCGGCAGTTAAGAAAGCGCCTGCGGCAAAGCCCATGCCTGCGAAAGCGGTCAAGCCAGCCAAAGAAGCGAAAGTCAAAGCCAAGGCTGTTGCGGCAGTACCTGCATCTATGGTGCATGTGACGCCCATCATTCCTGGCTACACCCCTGTGGTGCACAAGAAAAACTCCAGAGCTGCCAAAATGGCGGCTTTGGTGCCCCCCCCGCCAGCTCAAGTGGTTGCGTCCAACGCAGCCAAGAACAGCTTTATGCCGATGACGGCACCCTCTGCTCCAACTATTGTTCCTGTGATACCTAAAAAAGACGCCAAGCTCGCTAATAACTGGAAGACCAAGACGGCCGACCAACTGACCGATGCCGAAATCATCGCCATGCCCGACAGCGAGTACATGAATGCCACCCAAATGGCTTTCTTCCGACTCAAGCTCGTGCAGTTGAAAAATGAAGTGTTGAGCAACGCCAGTGAAACCACTGAGCATTTGCGTGAAGACACCGTCGTGGTGCCAGATCCAGCAGATCGTGCCACCATCGAAGAAGAGCACGCACTCGAATTGCGCACACGTGACCGTGAGCGCAAATTGCTCAAGAAAATCGAGCAATCCATTCACCGTATCGACGATGGTGATTACGGTTACTGCGATGAAACTGGCGAAGCCATTGGTGTGGGCCGTTTGTTGGCCCGTCCAACAGCCAGTTTGTCGCTGGAAGCACAAGAACGTCGCGAAATTAAGCAGCGCATGTTCGGAGATTGATGGCGCAAACGCCACAAATCATCAAAAAGCAGGCTCCTGAGCCTGCTTTTTTTATGCCGATTTCTCTTGATAAGCCACTTCTACTGCCCTTGCTAAGTGCTTCTTTTATAACGTTTTTTACTTTTTGATGTGCCTGTTAAAATCGCTGTAAGTTGTTGATTTCATTGAAAAAATTACTAAAACAGGTGTTCTGAACTGGTTTTCCTGCTACAGTGCAATTAAGTGCAAATAAGTGGTGGAAAGTGCCTTTCTGGCTTTTCATGCTGATCGTTTGTTTTGTTTGCTGGTGGGAAAAGGGTTTCCAACGTGTTTCAGGGCGCTTCATCGCTGAGTCTCGACGCCAAAGGTCGTCTGTCGGTGCCAACCAGGCATCGTGACGTCTTGAGCGCGACTGCGGCTGGGCAGCTCACGATCACGCGTCATCCTCACGGCTGTTTGATGATTTTTCCTCGCACCGAGTGGGAAAAGTTCCGCGAGCGCATTGCGCAGTTGCCCATGAGTGCGCAATGGTGGAAACGCATCTTCTTGGGCAATGCGATGGACATGGAGATGGATGGCACAGGTCGTGTCCTCATCTCGCCAGAGCTGCGCACCGCAGCAGGCATCAGCAAAGACACCATGCTGCTTGGCATGGGCAACCACTTTGAACTTTGGGACAAGGCGACTTACGAGGCGCAAGAGGCCCAAGCCATGCAGGGCGACATGCCCGATGTGTTCAAGGAATTCTCTTTTTAAAGGATGACGGTGGATACGCCATGGCTGCACACCACCGTCCTACTTAGCGAAGCTGTCGACGCCCTCGACATCAAGCCGGACGGTACTTACGTAGATGCGACCTTTGGTCGCGGCGGGCATTCCCGTCTCATCTTGTCCAAGCTCTCGCCCAAAGGCCGTTTGATCGCCTTCGACAAAGACCTTGATGCGATTGCGGCGGCTGAGCAAATTCAAGACCCGCGTTTTTCGATTCGCCACCAAGGCTTCACGCACTTGGGCGAATTGGAGGCGGGCGCTATCGACGGTGTGCTGATGGATTTGGGGGTGAGCTCACCCCAAATCGACAACCCAGCACGCGGTTTCTCTTTTCGAAACGACGGCCCTTTGGACATGCGCATGGACACCACCCGTGGCCAAAGCGTGTCCGAGTGGCTGGCCGAGGCGGAAATTCAACACATCGCGGAGGTGATACGTGAATATGGCGAAGAACGGTTTGCTTTACAGATTGCAAAGGCGATTGATGCTCGCCGACAAGAACGGGGCGTGCCTACATCCACCTCTGAACTGGCCCAGCTCGTGGCTGACACGGTCAAAACCCGCGAGCCGGGCAAGGACCCTGCAACGCGCACATTTCAGGCTTTTCGGATTTTCATCAATGCCGAGCTTGAGGAGCTGCAACAAGCGTTAAGCGCTTCGCTGCAGGTGTTGCGCCCCGGAGGTCGATTGGCTGTGATCAGTTTCCACTCGTTGGAAGACCGTATCGTCAAGCAGTTCATCACGCAGCATTCGCGTGAGGTGTATGACCGCCGCGCACCTTTTGCTGCGCCCAAGGTGATGGACTTCAAAGCGATTGATCGCGTCAAGCCCAGCGCGGACGAAGTGGCGGGTAACCCCCGCTCACGCAGCGCCATCATGCGCGTGGCCGAACGCCTAGGGGCAGGCGCATGAGCCGTGTGAGCTTCTTGTTGTGGTTGGCGGTGATGGCGAGTGCGCTGTATTTGGTGCGCACGCAATACGAGTCACGCTCGTTAACCACTGAGATTGACCGCGCCACCAGCGAAGCCCGTCGCTTAGAAATTGAAAATGACCGCTTGGATGTAGAGCGCCGTGCGCAAGCCACGCCCTTGCGTGTGGAAAAGTTAGCGCGTGAGCAGCTGCACATGCGCACCATCACGCCCGCGATTACGCAATACGCCACCGTCAGTGGTGCTGCCGCTCCGGCTTCTGCGGAGGTTCACCCATGAGCAGCCGCAGCGTGCAATACACCTCTAGCCCCTTGCTCGCTAGCAAGACGCCCATCTGGCGCAGCCAGTTCATCGTGGCCGTCATTGCTGCGGGTTTCTTAGGCTTAGTGGCGCGCGCTGCGTATGTGCAGGTGATTGATAACGCATTTTTCAAGCGCCAAGGCACCGTGCGTTTTGTGCGCACCTTGGATTTGCCCGCCAACCGTGGTCGCATCTTGGATCGCAACGGCAACATCTTGGCGTCCAGCGTGCCGGTGCCCAGCATTTGGGCCAACCCAGAAGACATCGAGCGCGATCCAGCCAAGCTCAAAGCGTTGGCCAAATTGTTAGGCATGACAGGGCCTGAGTTAGATAAGAAGTTGCAAGACGAAGACAAGATCTTTGTGTGGCTCAAGCGTCAAGTGGATGAATCCATTGCTAAAGACATTGATGCGCTCAAGATCAAGGGCGTCTACTCGCGTAAAGAATACAAGCGCATTTACCCAGAGGGTGAGTCGGTTGCGCATGTGGTGGGTTTCACCAATGTGGAGAACTTGGGTCAAGAAGGCGTGGAGCTCACGTTCAACAAAGACTTGGGTGGTAAGGCAGGTTCGCGTCGTGTCATCAAAGACCGTTTCGGCCATGTGGTGGAAGACATTGGTGAGATGGTGCCGCCTTTGGATGGCCAAGACCTGCAGCTGAGCATTGACAGCAAGGTGCAGTATTTCGCCTACGAAAAAATCAAAGAAACCGTCATTGCCAACAAAGCTGCCGCAGGCAGCGTGGTGGTGTTGGATGTCAAAACAGGCGAAGTGTTGGCCTTGGTCAACTACCCCAGCTACTCTCCTGGCAAGCGTGGCAATTTGAGCGGTGCGCAATTGCGTAACCGCGCATTGACCGATACGTTTGAACCGGGCTCCACCATGAAACCTCTCGTGGTGGGTTTGGCTTTGGAGAAGGGGCTGGTCAAGCCTGAGACCATGATTCAGACCGCCCCAGGCTACTTGCAAATGGGCACGGCCAAGATCACCGATTCACACGCGCACGGCATGTTAAGCGTGAACGAGGTGATTCAAAAATCCAGCAACGTGGGCACGGTCAAGATCGCCATGCAAATGCAGCCACACGACATGTGGGAAATTTTTACGCAAGTAGGTTTGGGGCAAAAGCCCCAAGTGCCGTTTCCGGGTGCTGTGACTGGCAGGCTGCGGGCTTACAAAACGTGGCGTCCCATTGAGCAAGCCACCATGAGTTACGGCTACGGTTTGTCTGCCAGCCTGTTCCAGTTGGCGCAGGCTTATACCGTTTTTGCGCACGATGGTGAGATGGTGCCTGTGAGCTTGGTGAAAACCAACCAAGACGCCACCGGTGCACGCGTGTTCTCGTCGCACAACGCTGCAGCCATTCGCAACATGTTGCACATGGTGACCATTCAAGGTGGCACCGCACCCAAGGCGCAAACCATGGGCTATTCCGTTGGCGGAAAAACGGGCACGGCGCACAAAGTCGAAGGCAAGGGCTACGCCAGCAAAAAATACCGTGGCTTCTTCGTGGGCATTGCCCCCATCGACAACCCACGCATCGTGGTGGCTGTGATGGTGGACGAGCCCAGCAATGGTGTTTACTTTGGCGGCGATGTGGCGGCCCCAGTGTTTAGCCAAACCGTACAACAAACCTTGCGCATGATGGGCGTGCAGCCCGACATGGCGGTCAAACCTCAAGTGGTGACCCAGGTTGAAAAGGAGTCGTTTTGATGAAACGACTTCATAGCCCCCAAAACGCCGCGCAGTGGCTGCGCACCCAAGTGCGCGGGGTCTTGCACACCGACAGCCGACGTGTAGGCGCTGGCGATGGCTTCATCGCTTGGCCTGGTGGCGTCACAGATGGTCGTCAGTTTGTGGCTTCTGCTTTGAAGCAGGGTGCCACCGCTTGCGTGGTGGAGCAATCGGGCGCAGAAGTTTTTGCTTGGGGCGAGAGCCAAGCCATCGCCACCTATGACGGCTTGAAAGCCGCGAGTGGTTTGATTGCCGCCGCGTATTACGAACAACCCAGCCTTTCGCTGGACGTGGTGGCCATCACCGGCACCAATGGCAAAACATCCACCGCATGGTGGCTGGCCCATGCCTTGCAAAACGCAGGCAAGCGTTGCGCCATCGTCGGCACCTTGGGTGTGGGTGAAATGGGGCAGCTCGAAGTCACAGGTATGACCACACCAGACCCCGTGCTGTTGCAGGCTCGTTTGCGTGACATGGTCAACGCCGGTGTGAACGCCTGCGCGATTGAAGCCTCATCCATTGGATTGGCCGAGCACCGTTTGGACGGCACACACGTGCGCGTGGCCATGTTCACCAATTTCACGCAAGACCATTTGGACTACCACGGTGACATGGCCAGCTACTGGCAAGCCAAGCTGGCCTTGTTCAACTGGACTGGCCTGCAAGCTGCGGTGGTGAATGTGGACGATGTGCAGGGCGTTGCATTAGCCGCAGAGCTGCAAGCGCGCGGTGAAGTGCATGTTTGGACAGTGTCGTGCGACCTTGATTCCGGCAGTATCGCAAACACAAATGCAAATGCAAATGCAAAGACGGGCGCCTCTGCACAACACCTCGTGGCGCGTCACATTCAGCACGGCGAAATGGGTTTGAGTTTTGAAGTGGTGGAGGGCAATGACGCCCACGCACTCGAAACCCAATTGGTCGGCCACTACAACGTGAGCAATGTGTTGGGCGTGATCGCCTGTATGCGTGCCATGGGCTACAGCTTGGCCGATGCGGTGCAAGCTTGCCGTGTGTTGCCTGCTGTGCCGGGCCGCATGCAAACTGTGGGTGACGCGGGCGAGCCTTTGGTGGTGATCGACTACGCCCACACGCCCGATGCCGTGACGCAAGCGGTACAAGCTTTGTTGCCCCTGGCCAAATCGCGCGGCGGTGAGCTGACCTGCGTGTTGGGCTGCGGCGGTGACCGAGATGCCGCCAAGCGCCCCTTGATGGCTGCTGCAGCCGAGCAACACGCACAACACGTGGTGTTGACCAGCGACAACCCACGCAGCGAAGACCCACAAACGATTTTGAATCAGATGTTGGCGGGCTTGACGCATGCAGCCAAGACAAAAGTGATTGCCGACCGCGCCCAAGCCATTGCACACACCGTGCAACACGCACGTGCGCAAGACGTGGTGCTGGTGGCTGGCAAAGGCCACGAGGACTACCAAGAAATTTCGGGTGTCAAACATCCTTTCAGCGACGTGCAGCACGCACGCGAAGCGTTGCAGCATCGCGCCGAAAAAGGGAGGGCCCATGTCTGACATGAACCTCAGCTTGAAGCAAATCAACCAATGGCTCAGTGGTGCGCAGCTGCATGGTGACGCGCATCTGACCATTCAACGCGTCAACACCGACAGCCGCACGTGCCAAGCAGGCGATTTGTTTGTGGCCCTGAAGGGTGAACGCTTTGATGCGAATGACTTCTTGGCGCAAGTCGCTGCCAGCGGTGCCACGGCTGCGCTGGCCGAGCGCGGTTTAGATGCTGCCAAGTTGGCAGGCCTGCAAGTACCAGACACACGCATGGCGCTGGGTCAGTTGGCCAAGGGCTGGCGTGCGCAGTTCAACTTACCCGTGATTGCCGTCACCGGCAGCAACGGCAAGACAACCGTCACACAAATGATTGCCAGCATCTTGCGTGCAGGCTTTGGTGATGATGCTTTGGCCACGCAAGGCAATTTGAACAACGACATTGGCGTGCCACAAACCCTGCTGCGTCTGCGTGCGCATCACCGCAGTGCGGTGGTCGAGCTGGGCATGAACCACCCTGGCGAGATTGCGGGCTTGGCCGATATGACGCAAGCCACCGTCGCTTTGGTCAATAACGCCCAACGCGAGCACCAAGAGTACATGGCCACGGTGGAAGCCGTGGCGCAAGAAAACGGCGAAGCCATCAAGGCCTTGCCTGCACACGGCGTGGCTGTGTTCCCTGCGCACGACGCATACAGCCCCTTGTGGCAAACCTTGGCAGGCAGCCGTGCTTGCATGCGTTTCTCCATGACTGGTGACGCTGAAGTGCAATTGCTCAAAGCCGATTGGTTGAACGACCACTGGGCAGTGGAAGCACAAACACCTGCTGGCGTGTTACGCACGCAACTGCACATCGCCGGTCGTCATAACGTGGGCAATGCCTTGGCTGCGACTGCTTGCGCTTTGGCCGCAGGTGTGTCGTTGAACATCATTGCGCAAGGCCTCAACAGTTTCGAGCCTGTCAAAGGCCGCTCGCGTGCCTTTGGTATTCAGTGCCAAGGCCGCGCCATCACCGTGGTGGACGACACCTACAACGCCAACCCCGACTCGGTACGCGCTGCGATCGATGTGCTGGCTGAGCTACCCGCGCCGCGCTTGTTGGTGTTGGGCGACATGGGTGAAGTGGGCACACAAGGCCCTGAGTTCCACCAAGAGGTGGGTTTGCACGCAGCACAGATGGGCATTGACCACGTGCTGTGCCTAGGCGACTTAGCTGCACACACCGCCGCGGCTTGTGGCACCCATGCGCACCACATGACCGACATCGACACCTTGAATCAGCACGTCATGCAGCAGCTGCCCAAGCTGGGCAGCGTGCTCGTCAAAGGTTCGCGCTTTATGAAGATGGAGCGTGTGATCGAAGCGATCAACGCCTGTCACGACAACAACAAAAAGGAAACCACACCATGCTGCTAAGCCTAGCCCAATGGTTGCAAACCCTTTCGCCAGAGTTTGGCTACTTCCGCGTGTTTCAGTACCTCACGTTCCGTGCCGTGATGGCAGCGCTGACCGCGTTGCTGATTGGCTTGATCGCAGGCCCCGCCGTGATTCGTCGTTTGGCTGCGTTGAAGATTGGCCAACCCATTCGCGAATACGCCATGCAATCGCACTTGGCCAAAAGCGGCACGCCCACCATGGGCGGCGTGTTGATCTTGATCGGCATCGCCGTGTCCACTTTGTTGTGGGCTGATTTGTCCAATCGCTTTGTGTGGATCGTGATGATCGTCACCTTTGGTTTTGGTGCCATTGGTTGGGTCGACGACTGGCGCAAAGTGGTCAACAAAGACCCAGAGGGCATGCCCTCGCGCGAGAAATACATGTGGCAGTCCATCATCGGTTTGCTGGCCGCTTTGTACTTGGTGTTCAGCATTTCCGAGAGCAACAACTTGCGTGTGTTGGAGTTGTTCTACTCGTGGGTCAAGTCTGGTTTTGACGTGAACTTGCCTCCCAAAGCGGGCTTGCTCTTGCCCTTCATCAAAGAGGTGAGCTACCCACTGGGCGTGTTTGGCTTTGTGATCATGACCTACTTGGTCATCGTGGGTTCGAGCAATGCCGTGAACTTGACCGACGGGTTGGATGGCTTGGCCATCATGCCCGTGGTGATGGTGGGCTCGGCCTTGGGCGTGTTTGCCTACGTCACAGGTAGCTCGGTGTACTCCAAATATCTGCTGTTTCCCTACATCCCCGGCTCGGGTGAATTGATGATTTTCTGTGCTGCCATGGCCGGCGCAGGTTTGGCATTTTTGTGGTTCAACACACACCCCGCGCAAGTGTTCATGGGTGATGTGGGCGCACTCGCCTTGGGCGGCGCACTGGGCACGATTGCGGTGATCGTGCGTCAAGAAATTGTGTTGGCCATCATGGGCGGCATCTTTGTGGTTGAGGCTTTGTCGGTCATGTTGCAAGTGACGTACTTCAAGTACACCAAGAAGAAATATGGCGAAGGCCGTCGCATTTTGAAGATGGCGCCTTTGCATCACCACTTTGAAAAGAGCGGCTGGAAAGAAACCCAAGTCGTTGTGCGTTTTTGGATCATCACCATGCTGTTGTGCTGGGTGGGTCTGTCTACTTTGAAGCTGAGATAAGACGATGCAGCAACTCCACAACCAATCGGTGCTGATTCTGGGCTTGGGGGACTCCGGCCTAGCGATGGCGCGTTGGTGCATGCGTAATGGCGCGCAAGTGCAAGTCGTGGACACGCGTGCTGAGCCGCCGCACTTAGCCGCTTTGCGCGCTGAGTTGCCCGCGGTGAACTTTGTGCACGGCGCATTTGACGCCAGCTTGGTCGAAGGCCAAGACGTGCGTGCAGTGTTCAAGAGCCCAGGCCTGAGCCCCGAATCGGTCGCGCCTGTGTGGAACGCCGCAGTGGCTGCGGGTCTGTGGGTGGGCACCGAGCTGACTTTGTTTGCGCAAGCCTTGAACGATTTGCAAAACAGCATGGCCTATCACCCCAAGGTGTTGGCCATCACGGGCACGAATGGCAAAACCACCGTCACCTCATTGACGGGGCAGTTGCTGGCGCGTGCCGGCAAACGCGTGGCCGTGGCCGGCAACATTGGCCCCACGTTGCTCGACACCTTGTCGCAAGCGTTGGACAAAGCCGCCGAAGAACAAGCCGCTGCCGATGTGATTGCCGCCCAAGAAGCCGCCGAGCAAGCCGCAGACAAAGCTGTCATCGAGCAGGCGCGTGCAGAGGCAGATGCCAAAGAAAAAGCAGCCGCAGCACACGCGGCACTGGCGCAAGACGCCGCTGCTGAAACCGATGCCACATCGCAAATGGCGTTGACAGGCACAGAGACCGAGCAAGTGGCAGACACACCGCAAGTTGCTGCAGCCGATGATGAGCCCTACGAGGTGGACTTGCCACCTTTGGTGCCACCGCCCCCGCCGCCTGCGGATCATCCCTTTTTGCCACAGGTATGGGTGTTGGAGCTGTCGAGCTTTCAGTTGGACGGTGTGGACAATTTCGAGCCCACCGCCGCCACCGTGCTTAACCTCACGCAAGACCACCTCGATTGGCACGGCAGCATGCAAAGCTATGGCGCTGCGAAGGCGCGCATTTTTGGTCAAAAAGGCGTGCTCGTTCTCAACCGCGAAGATGCTGGCGTGATGGCTATGCTGCCCGAACCCATTCGCGTGAAATTGCAAAAACCACAAGTACGTGCACACATCACCTTTGGCGGTGATATGCCGCAGCGCCCTGGTGACTATGGCATCGAAACCATCAATGGCATGACGTGGTTGGTGCGAGCCTTAGAAGCCGACGAAACACGCAAACGCCGCAAAGACGACGAAGACGAAATTCACATCCAACGCTTGATGCCCGCTGATGCGCTGCGCATTCGTGGCCGCCACAACGCCCTCAATGCCTTGGCTGCTTTGGCATTGGCGGGCAGTGCGGGTGGTGATTTGGCCCCCATGTTGTTTGGTCTGCGCGAATACCAAGGCGAGTCACACCGCGTGGAAGCCGTGACCGTGCTCAACGGCGTGGAATATTTTGATGACAGCAAAGGCACCAACGTAGGTGCCACTGTGGCCGCTTTGCAGGGACTTGGCCTAGATCGCCGTTTGGTGGTGATTTTGGGTGGCGACGGCAAAGGGCAAGACTTTTCACCGCTGGTGGAACCAGTCACGCGCTACGCACGCGCCGTGGTGTTGATTGGCCGTGATGCGCCCGCCTTGCGCGAGGTGTTGCAGCACTGTGGTGTGACCTTGATCGACGCAGCCTCTTTGGAAGAGGCTGTCAATCTGTGCAACGAGCAAGCCCACGCCGGTGATGCCGTGCTGCTGTCACCCGCTTGCGCGAGCATGGACATGTTTCGCAACTACGCGCATCGCGCGGAAGTGTTTGTGAAAGCCGTCAACCACTTGGTAGAAGAAGCAGGAGGCATGGCGTGAACGACATGACCTCATCCAACAAAGCCTCTTTCATGCACCGCATGAAGCAAGCGTTTGGCCGCCTGTTGGGCGCCGAGCCAGAGGCTGGCATGGATGCTTTGCCCGTGCGTGTGCACGGCACCGAGTTCACACGCACAGCGGCGTCGCCTGTGCATGTGAAAGGTTTTGACCAACCTTTGGTGTGGGTCACCTTCGCTTTGCTGATGTTTGGTTTAGTGATGGTGTACTCCGCATCCATTGCCATTCCTGACAACCCACGCATGGGTGCGGGCTACACCCAAACGCACTTCTTGATGCGTCACGCGATGTCCTTGTTTGTAGGCTTTGTTGCAGCGTTGCTGGCCTTTCAAATTCCACTGAACACTTGGGAACGTGTTGCGCCTTGGGTGTTTGTGGCGTCTATCGTGTTGTTGATCGCCGTGCTCATTCCATTCATTGGCAAATCCGTCAACGGTGCGCGTCGTTGGATTGGTTTGGGGTTCATGAATTTCCAGCCTTCCGAGTTGGCCAAGTGGGGCGTGTTGCTGTATGCCGCCAACTACATGGTGCGCAAAATGGATGTGAAGGAAAAATTCTTTGCCGCTGTCACACCCATGGGTGTGGCGGTGACGGTGGTGGGCTTGTTGTTGCTGTCTGAACCCGACATGGGCGCGTTCATGGTGATTGCCGTGATTGCGATGGGCATCTTGTTCTTGGGTGGTGTGAATGCCCGCATGTTCTTCTTGATTGCCACGGCACTCGTGGGCGTGTTTGCCCTCATCATCGCCACGTCTGAGTGGCGTCGTGAGCGCATCTTTGCTTACCTTGATCCTTGGAGCATGGAGCATGCGCTGGGCAAGGGCTATCAGCTGTCGCATTCGTTGATTGCGATTGGCCGTGGCGAAATTTTTGGTGTTGGCTTAGGCGGCAGCGTGGAAAAGCTGCATTGGTTGCCCGAAGCACACACTGACTTTTTACTGGCCGTGATTGGCGAAGAGTTTGGTTTTGTCGGCGTGGTGGCTGTGATCGGTATGTTCATGTGGCTCACTCGCCGCATCATGTACATCGGTCGCCAAGCCATTGCGATGGACCGCGTGTTTGCGGGCTTGGTGGCGCAAGGCGTGGGTATTTGGATGGGCTTTCAGTCTTTCATCAACATGGGTGTGAACTTAGGCGCCTTGCCCACCAAGGGCTTGACCTTGCCCCTCATGAGCTACGGCGGTTCTGCGATTTTGTTGAACCTGATCGCCATTGCGGTGGTGCTGCGTGTGGACTTTGAGAACCGCGTCGTGATGCATGGGGGGCGACTATGACCCAACGCACCGCACTCATCATGGCTGGCGGCACTGGCGGCCACATCTTCCCTGGGCTTGCTGTGGCTGAGCAATTGCGTATTCATGGTTGGAACGTGCATTGGCTCGGCGCACCTGAGCCGAGCATGGAAAGCCAGCTGGTGCCACCACGTGGCTTTGCGTACGAGACGGTTCAGTTTGGTGGCGTGCGTGGCAAAGGTGTCAAAACTTTGGCGCTGTTGCCTTTCAAGTTGTTGCGTGCGTTCTGGCAAAGCCTGTGCGTGGTGCGCCGCGTGAAGCCCGATGTGGTGGTGGGCCTGGGTGGTTACATCACATTCCCCGCCGGCATGATGGCCGTGTTGTGGGGCGCACCTTTGGTGTTGCACGAACAAAACTCAGTGGCAGGCATGGCCAACAAAGTGCTGAGTGGCGTGGCTGACCGCGTGTTCAGCGCCTTCCCGAATGTGCTGCCCAAAGCCGAGTGGGTGGGTAACCCCATGCGCGATGGCTTTGTGAACCAAGCCGAACCCGCACAACGTTTTGCCGACCGCACCGGCCCGCTGCGCGTGTTGGTGGTGGGCGGCAGCTTGGGCGCACAAGCTTTGAACACCGTGGTGCCGCAAGCCTTGGCCAAAATCCCGCACGACCAACGCCCTGTGGTGACACACCAAAGCGGCGCCAAACAAATCGATGCCTTGCGTGCCGCGTATGAAGAAGCGCGTGTGCAAGCCGAGCTGACCCCCTTCATCGACGACACCGCACAAGCCTTTGCAGATGCCGACGTGGTGATTGCCCGCGCCGGTGCCAGCACCGTGACCGAGCTGGCTGCCGTAGGCGCTGCGGCGATGTACGTGCCGTTCCCCCATGCAGTGGACGACCACCAAACCACCAACGCCCGCTTTGTGGTGGATGCCGGTGGTGGTTGGTTGATTCCACAAAACGAATTGAAAGCCCAAGACTTGGCTGACCGTTTGCAATTCATGACGCGCCGCACCTTGTTGGCTTGTGCCGAGAAGGCCTATGCCGTGCGTCAAGTTGAAGCAGTGGCACAAGTGGTGGCCGCTTGCGAGCAGCTTGCAGCGAAAGGAAAAAAATAATGAAACACGCCATTCGTCACATCCATTTCGTCGGCATCGGCGGCGCAGGCATGAGCGGTATTGCCGAAGTGTTGTTGAACTTGGGCTATGTCATTTCGGGTTCTGATTTGTCAGACAGCGCTGCCTTGAAGCGCTTGCACAGCTTGGGCATCCAAACCCATGTGGGCCACGACGCCAAAAACATAGCGGGTGCTGATGCGGTGGTCACCTCCACCGCTGTGCATGCCGACAACCCCGAAGTGGTGGCGGCACACGCCAAGCTCATTCCGGTGGTGCCACGCGCGGTGATGTTGGCTGAGTTGATGCGCCTCAAAACCGGTGTGGCCATTGCCGGTACACACGGCAAAACCACCACCACCAGTTTGGTGGCCAGCGTGTTGGCCGAAGCCGGCATGGACCCGACGTTTGTGATTGGCGGCAAGCTCAACAGCGCAGGCGCGAATGCCAAGCTGGGCTCGGGCGACTACATCGTGGTCGAGGCCGACGAGTCAGACGCCTCGTTCTTGAACCTCTTGCCCGTGATGGCCGTGGTGACCAACATCGACGCCGACCACATGGACACCTATGGCCATGACTTCAACAAGCTGAAGGGCGCGTTCATCGAGTTCTTGCACCGCATGCCTTTCTATGGCGCGGCCATTTTGTGCACCGACGATGCCGCCGTGCGCAGCATCTTGCCCGAGGTGTCACGCCCCATCACCAGCTATGGCTTCAACGAAGAAGCCCAAGTGCGTGCGGTGAATGTGCGTGCCGACAACGGCCGCATGTGCTTCACGGTGCAGCGGCGTAACGGCATCACCTTGCCCGACCTCGATATCACGCTCAATTTGGCGGGCGAGCACAACGTGCTCAACGCCTTGGCCGCCATCGCGATTGCGGTGGAGTTGAACGTGCCCGATGCCGCCTTGCAAACCGCCTTGGCCGAGTTCAAAGGCGTGGGCCGTCGCTTCCAACGTCACGGCGAAGTGGCTGCGAAGAACGGTGGCGAGTTCACCCTCATCGAAGACTATGGCCACCACCCTGTGGAAGTGGCCGCCACCTTAGCTGCTGCGCGTGGTGCGTTTCCCGGTCGTCGCTTGGTGTTGGCGTTTCAGCCGCATCGCTACACGCGCACACGCGACTGCTTTGAAGACTTCGTCGAAGTCATGGGCCGCGCCGATGTGTTGTGGCTCTCAGAGATTTACGCCGCAGGCGAAACGCCGATTGCGGCGGCTGATGGCCGCGCACTCTCGCGTGCCATGCGTGTGGCGGGCCACGAAGCCTTGGTGTTCGTGGATGACATTCAAAAAATGGCCCAAGTCATTGCCGACAACGCCCAAGCGGGTGATGTGGTGATGTGCATGGGCGCAGGTTCGATTGGCCAAGTGCCAGCCAAGGTGCTGGAGTTGGTGCAACAACGCAAGAGCTAAGAAGTGGTTAACCAGATGACCTTCAATATTCAAACCGCCAAAGTCGCGGTGCTGACCGGTGGCCTCTCTGCCGAGCGTGATGTGTCCATCATGTCGGGTACGGGCGTGCTCAAAGCGTTGCAAAGCAAGGGTGTCAATGCCACCGCGTTTGACCCTGCTGAGCGCAGCTTGGACGAGCTCAAGCGCGAAGGCTACACACACGCTTTCATCGCGCTGCATGGTCGCTACGGTGAAGACGGTGCCGTGCAAGGCGCATTGGAATTGCTCGGTATTCCCTACACCGGCTCTGGCGTGATGGCCTCTGCCATGGCTATGGACAAAGTGATGACCAAACGCGTGTGGAGCGCTGTGGGCTTGTCGACACCCGGCTATGTGTGCTTGTCGCCCGAAGACCAAACGGCAGACAACATCCAAGCCATTCCTGCCAAGTTGGGCTTGCCTTTGATTGTGAAACCACCACGCGAAGGCTCATCCATTGGCATGAGCAAAGTCACCCAAGCAGGCGAAATGACCGCTGCCGCTGAGTTGGCTACGAAGTACGACCCCGATTTGTTGTGCGAAGAGTTCATCACCGGCGAAGAGCTGACATGCCCCGTCTTGGGCAACGGGCCAAATGCACGCGCCTTGCCCGTGGTGCGCATTGCTGCGCCCGATGGCGCGTATGACTACAACCACAAGTACTTCACCGACGATGTGAAGTACCACTGCCCAAGCGGCTTGCCCGAAGCCGAAGAGCAAGCGATTCAACGCTTGGTGGTGGCCGCGTATCGCGCGCTGGGCTGCCGTGGCTGGGGCCGCGCCGACATCATGTTGCGTGCGTCTGACCGCAAACCGTTCTTGCTAGAGATGAACACCTCACCCGGCATGACCAGCCATTCCTTGGTGCCTATGTCCGCACGTGCAGCGGGCATCAGCTATGAAGACCTGTGCTTGATGCTGCTGGAAAGCGCCACGCTTGATCACCCCGGAGGCCCCAAAGCCGTATGACCACGCGCTACACCCACATGCGACCACGCCCCGAGGTGAATACCTCGGTGGCGGTGCCGCTGGACGTCAAGCTCATGCACATGGCGGCTTCGCTCATGTTCGTGGGGCTGGTCGTGGGTGCGTTGGTGAGTGGTGTGTGGGCTTTGGTGCAGTTGCCTGCGTTTGCGCTGCGCGGCATCACGGTGCGTGGCGATGTGGAGCACAACAACGAAGTGACTTTGCGCGCCAATGTGGTGACCAAGTTCACAGGCAACTTCTTCACCGCCGATTTGGGCCGCGTGCGCAGTGCGTTCGAGAGCGTGCCTTGGGTGCGTTTGGCATCGGTGCAACGCGAGTTTCCCAACCGCTTGCACGTGACGCTGCAAGAGCACAAGCCTGTGGCGTATTGGGGTGACGATGGTGAGCAGCGCATGGTCAACAGCTATGGCGAAGTGTTTGAAGCCAACGCGAGCGATTTGGATGACGACAAGATGCCACGCTTGAGTGGCCCGGATAGCCAATCTCAACAAGTGCTGAGCATGTATTTGGCTTTGGAGCCTGTGTTCAAAGATTTGGCTTTGGCGCTGGACAGCTTAGAGCTGACGGACCGTGGCAGCTGGCGTGCACGACTCAACCACGGTGCCGTGATTGAGCTGGGGCGCGGCAGTGTGGACGATGTGATGGACCGCATGCAACGCGTGTCCAAGACTTTGGCGCAAGTGACTCAAAAGCTAGGTCGAAAAGTGACCGCGATTGAGTCGGCAGATTTGCGACACGACAACGGTTATGCGCTTCGCATGCGCGGGGTGAGCACGCAAGACGTGCCCGCCAAACGCTAACGAGCACAGAGAGAAGAAGAGAAAGAACGAGGCTGTTATGGCAAAAGAGTACAAAGATTTGGTGGTCGGCTTAGACATTGGCACAGCCAAGGTCATGGTGGTCGTGGCCGAAGTGTTGCCCAATGGTGAGCTCAAGCTCGCGGGCCTCGGCGTGGCGCCTAGCAATGGTTTGAAGCGCGGCGTGGTGGTCAATATCGACGCGACGGTGCAAAGCATTCAGCAAGCTTTGAAAGAAGCAGAGTTGATGGCCGACTGCAAGATCACGCGTGTGTACACCGGCATCACGGGCAGCCACATTCGCGGCATCAACTCCACGGGCATGGTGGCGGTGAAAGACAAAGAAGTGACCGCAGCTGATGTAGCCCGCGTGGTGGAAACCGCCAAGGCCATCAACATCTCGACGGATCAACGTTTGTTGTTGGTGCAGCCACAAGAGTTTGTGATTGATGGTCAAGACGTGCGTGAACCTATTGGCATGAGCGGCATTCGCTTGGAAGCCAAGGTGCACATCGTCACAGGCGCACAAAGCGCGGCAGAAAACATCATCAAGTGTGTGCGCCGTTGCGGTTTGGATGTGGATCGCTTGATGCTTAACCCCTTGGCCTCCAGCATGTCGGTGCTGACCGATGACGAGCGTGAACTCGGCGTGGCGCTGGTGGACATTGGTGCAGGCACCACCGACGTGGCCATCTTCACCAACGGCGCGATTCGTTACACCGCCGTGATTCCAATCGCGGGCGACTTGATTACCAGCGACATTGCGATGGCACTGCGCACACCCACCAAAGATGCCGAAGAAATCAAGATTGAATCGGGCTATGCCAAGCAACTGCTGGCCGATCCAGATGTGCAAGTCGAAGTGCCAGGTCTTGGCGATCGCTCACCACGCATGCTGAGTCGCCAAGCGCTGGCAGGTGTGATTGAGCCTCGCGTGGAAGAGATCTTCTCGCTGGTGCAACAAGTCATTCGTGACTCAGGTTACGAAGAAGTGTTGTCGTCAGGCATCGTGCTCACAGGTGGTAGCGCAGTGATGCCTGGCATGGTCGAACTGGGCGAAGACATTTTCTTGAAACCCGTGCGTCGCGGTGTGCCGCACTACAACAGCGCCTTGGCCGACATGGTGTCGCAGCCACGTGCAGCCACGGTGATGGGCTTGTTGGCGGAAGCCGGCGTGGACCGTCAACGTGGCTTCAAAGTTTCACAAAAGAGTGGGTCGGTCAATTCGTTGATGGACCGCCTCAAAGATTGGTTTGTGGGGAACTTCTAAACATGATTCCTCTCACCTTGCTTTACCTCGCACGCGGCAGTCCGCCGCAGCGGTCGCGCAGGCATCGACGATGTCGACACTGCGCAGCCAACGCGCCACCCTCATAGAAGGAACGCGATGACACACAAGCAAAAAACAAATTCAAGGCAACTGCAAATTTTTAGATTAGGAGAAACATCATGACCATCGAAATGATCGAAGTGGAAGCATTCAACTCAGGTACACAAATTAAAGTCATCGGCGTGGGCGGCGGCGGCGGCAACGCGGTGGAGCACATGATCAGCTCTGGCGTTCAAGGCGTTGAGTTCGTCACCGCGAACACCGATGCCCAAGCTTTGCGCGTGAGCAATGCGCACAAAGTCATTCAACTCGGCTCGAGTGGCCTGGGCGCTGGTAGCAAGCCAGAGCGCGGCCGTGAAGCGGCAGAAGCGGCGATTGACGACATCCGCTTGGCGCTGGAAGGCACCAACATGTTGTTCGTCACCGCGGGTATGGGTGGCGGCACAGGCACCGGTGCTGCACCTGTAGTGGCACGCGTGGCACGCGAGATGGGCATCTTGACTGTGGGCGTGGTGACCAAACCTTTTGAATTTGAAGGCAGCCGTCGCATGGGCAACGCTGAAGCCGGTTTGGCTGAACTCGAAGCCAACGTGGACTCACTCATCGTGGTGTTGAACGAAAAGCTGATGGACGTGCTGGGTGATGACGCCAGTCAGGACGAAGCCTTTGCATTTGCCAACGACGTGTTGAAAAACTCGGTCGGTGGTATTGCTGAGATCATCAACGTGGAAGCTTTGGTGAACGTCGACTTTGAAGACGTGCGCACCGTGATGAGCGAAACCGGCAAGGCCATGATGGGTACAGCTGCGGCCAGCGGTCCAGACCGTGCACGCATCGCCGCTGAGCAGGCCGTGGCTTGCCCATTGCTCGAAGGCGTGGACATGTCGGGTGCCAAAGGCGTGTTGGTGTTGATCACTGCAGCCAAGGGCGGCTTGAAGTTGTCTGAGTCTCGCGAAGCCATGAACACGATTCGCAAGTTCGCCTCACCAGACGCGCATGTGATTTACGGCACCGCTTACGACGAAAACTTGGGCGACCAAATTCGCGTCACCGTGGTGGCCACAGGTTTGGCGGGTAGCCGCCGCGCTGCACCTCAGTTGCAAGTGTTGCGCACTGGTACTGACGGCGTGGGCTTCCCCACCACACAAGCCAACAATGCATCTCCTGCAGGTGTGTTGGCTGCTGCTTCGTCTGGCTTGGCCGGTTTGGCTGCAGGCTTGGGTGTCGGTTCTGCTGCTGCACAACCTAACTACGAATCCATGAACTCGCCTGCGGTGTGGCGCGGCAACCGTACCTCGGCAGCCGCCAAGGTCGATGCCTTGTCATCGGGTGGCATGGACGACTACGAAATTCCAGCCTTCTTGCGCAAGCAAGCTGATTAAGTAGACCCCCGAGGGGCTGCCTCACCACCCTGGGGCGGCCCTGCGGTAGGGCGCTATCAAGGTCATTGAATCAATGAATCACCTCTTTCGAGGGGATTCACTAAAATCTATCCGTGCTTAAACAAAGAACCCTTCAATCCCTCACCAAAGCGGTGGGTGTTGGTCTACACAGCGGCCAACGCGTGGAGCTGACGCTGCGCCCAGCGCAACCCGACACGGGCATTGTGTTTCGTCGGGTGGATTTGCCGCAGCCTGTCGACATTCCCATCACCGCCACAGCGGTGACGGATACGCGTTTGGCGTCGACCATCTCCAAGGATGGGGCGAAGGTGTTCACGGTGGAGCACTTGATGTCGGCCTGTGCGGGCCTTGGCATTGACAACCTCTACATCGACATCACGGCAGAAGAAGTGCCGATTCTTGACGGCTCGGCCTCCTCGTTTGTGTTCTTGTTGCAAAGCGCGGGCATCGTGGAGCAAAACGTACCCAAGCGTTTTATTCGTGTCTTGAAGACGGTCGAAGTGCGTGAGGGCGAAGGCGCCAACGTGAAGTGGGCGCGACTTGAGCCGCACCACGGTTACAAGCTCAGTTTTGAGATTGATTTCCGTCATCCTGCGGTGGATTCCACAGGCCAGAGCGTGGTGTTCGATATGGATACCCACAACTACACCCGTGACATTGCACGCGCCCGAACCTTTGGCTTCACGCGTGATGTGGAAATGATGCGTGCCAATGGCCTCGCACTAGGTGGCGGATTAGACAACGCCATCGTGATGGACGATTACAAGGTCTTGAACAGCGATGGCTTGCGTTACGACGACGAGTTTGTGAAACACAAAATTCTCGATGCCATGGGCGACTTGTATTTGATCGGCAAGCCGTTGCTGGCGTCTTATGTGGCCTTCCGTTCAGGTCACGCCATGAATAATTTATTGCTGCGCGAATTGCTCAACCAGCCTGATGCTTACGAAGTTGTCACCTTTGACGATGCACGCAAAGCACCTCCTGGCTTAGCGCAACTTGCACCCGCTTGGTAAGCCGTTTTAAGACATCGCTCACGCGGGCGAGGGAGAACTTGAGATGATGTTCCACATCCCAACAGCATTTCTTGTGCTGGGTTTTCTCTATATTATTTTGCCCGTGACCGCTTGGGCAGTTTTGTCCGATCAGCGGTCTAAGGCGGCCATGTTGTGGTGCTCCGGTGGTGAGCTGTTTGGGGTGGGGGTGCTGTTGGTCGGTCTACGCATTTCTCTTCCCGTTTGGGTGTCCTATCCCCTTGCCAACAGCATGATGTGGGCCGGCATCTTGATGCAAGTCATGGCCTTGCGTGGCGTGCTGGCGCAGCCACTGGCCGCGATGCGTTCGGCCATTTTGGTGTTACTGGCTCTGTGTATCTTTGAGTTTTTCAGAGTCGTTTTAGAGGACGCGATCTTGCGTTTTTCTTGGTCCGTATTGATCTTCACGGTCGTCTTTCTTTACATCGCTTATTTGTCGTACCGAATTTGGCTGACGCATCAACTCAAGAGCGCACGGTGGTTAGCGCTGGTGTATTTCATCGTTGCGATCGCTATGTTGATACGCGTGCAAACTGCGTTAGCCGGTTTAACCGTGCCAGACGCGGTCGAGCAAGGCGTGGGCAGTAGTGTGTTGACCATCGTGTCGGGTTTGTTGATCTCAATTTTTGGTAACTTCGCCTTTATCGGCATGTTTTTGGAGCGTGCGACAAAGCGTGGCATCAAAGCCACAGCACAGCGTGTGCGACAAGAGGAAAGTACCCGCTTGGGTGAGCAGGTGGCTCAGCTTGAGCGTCAACGCACACTGGGGGTTATGTCTTATTCATTTGCGCATGAATTCAGCCAGCCATTGACGGCCATTTTGATGGATGCGCATGTGATCAAAGCCTGTTTGGGTGCAGATCCGCCCAACGTCAAAAAAATCGGTGAAACGATTGAAGACGTCGAGCGCAATGTGAGCAGAACGGTGAAGCTGATAGAGCGCATCCGTAACTTCATTCGTCCAACACAAGGCGAATTTGAATCTGTGGATATGAAGGTGTTGGCGCGTGACGTTGAGCAGCTTTTGCTGCATGACATCAAAGTCGAAAAAATCAAATTTGAATGGGATTTCGATTCGGACGACTGCAAGGTGTACGGCGACAAAGTTCAACTCTCTCAAATTGTGCTGAACTTGTACCGCAACGCCATACAAGCGATGGCCAACAGCGATGAACGGAAAATATTTGTCTCTGTGAGCCAGGAAGATCAATCGGTTGTTTTGCAGGTACGCGATACGGGGCCCGGATTGGCCGATTCGGTGAAAGATAGCATCGGCCAGCCTTTTGTGACGACGAAGAAAGATGGTTTGGGTGTGGGCTTGTCAATCTCTAGAACCATTGCAGAGCGCCACACAGGTCGTTTGACGATGACCAATGCTGTGGGTGGCGGCGCTATTGCTGAGTTGAAGTTGCCAGTAGCTAAACGCCATGCTTAGCGAACCAAAGGCCATGCTGAGTCGCCCCAAGGCGACGCTGTGTTAGCGACTGCGTCCTGCCTTGTACATGCCGCTGGTGGTGCGTTGCAAATCGGTGGCGGCTGCCAAACGCGCCATGGAATGTCCTGCATGTGCATGCGTGATGGCGATGCCCAAGGCGTCCGCGGCATCAGGACCGGGCAAGCCGGGTAGGTTGAGCAAGCGCTTGACCATTTCTTGCACTTGTTCTTTTTTGGCAAGTCCATGACCTGCCACTGCTTGTTTCATTTGTAAGGCGGTGTATTCGGCCACGGATAAGTTGCAAGTGGCCAATGCCGTTAAGCAAGCACCGCGTGCTTGGCCGAGCAACAAGGTGGCTTGTGGGTTCACGTTCACAAACACAATTTCAACGGCTGAGGCGTCAGGTTTGTAGCGCTCGACCACTTCGTGGATGCCATCAAACAGCACTTTCAAACGCTCCGGTAAATTGCCTTGGGTTTCTTTGTTGGTGCGTATCGTGCCGCTGGCGACATACAGCAGTTGATTGCCGTGTTTCTCCACCACGCCGAATCCGGTGGTGCGCAAGCCTGGGTCTATGCCAAGAATTCGCATCTATGGCAACTGAGCGCCGCCCATGCGCGACAGGATGATTTCCGTGCGACCCGAGAGATATTCGGATTGCGGAAATTTTTGATAGTGCTTAGGGCGCGGCAGCATCACAGCCAAGCGACCTGCCTCCCAGGGGGTGAGCTGCGATGCCGGCTTTTGAAAGTAATGTTGTGCCGCAGCTTCGGCGCCAAAAATGCCTTCACCCCATTCCACATGGTTGAGGTAAATCTCCAAAATGCGCTGCTTGCCCAAGACGACCTCAAGCATCACGGTTAAGACGAATTCTTGACCTTTGCGAATGAAGGTGCGTTCGCCAGATAAGAATAAGTTTTTGGCGAGCTGCTGCGTGATGGTGGAGCCGCCCACCACTTTGGGTGCTGCTTTGCCTTTTGCTACGCGACTGGCTTGCAGTTCGGCTTTGGCATTTTTGGTCCATGCTTTTTCAATCGCATCCCATTGCACGCCATCGTGTTGGGCAAAGATGTCGTCTTCGGAGGCAATGACTGCGCGCTTTAGGTTGTTGGATATTTGCGCGTAGGGCACCCAGTCTTGACGCCAACGCAAGCGGTCTTTCGAGGTGGCAATGCGCCATGCTTCTGAGCGCTCAAATGCGGTGGACTCTGGGGCCATGCGGGCCATCACCGCAATGCGTGCCAAGAAGAAAAATTGCAGACCGATCCACGCCACAAGCACCAGCAATAACCAGCGCAACCAAGGACGAAAACGAGAGCTGTTCATGGCGTGCTCAGTTGGCGGCTTCGCCACCGCGTGTTTGCAGCGTGTTGTCACGGCTGAAGATGAAGCGCGACACGACGGCCAATTGGTCGGCTTGACGGCGCATTTCTTCGTTGAATTCCCCAAAAGGTCCGGCAGCTGTGGCAATGGCTTGCGCGCGCCTGTCCAAGTCGGGCTGCCCCGAACTTTGAACAACCTCGGTTGCTAGCACGCGACCATCGGTGTTGACGGTGATGATCATGGTCAATTCACCGTAAAGCTTTTGCCCTGCGTTGGTGGCCGGAAAGTAGCGTGTGCCACGGTCTTCAATTTTGCGGCGCAGGGTATCGTAGTAAAGCGCATAAGCCACTTGTTTGGTGGCGGGGCTCACGTAGTGTTTGCGTGGGCGTGCGTTGTCTTGGTTAATGCGCTCTTCAATCTCGGCCAAGAGCTTGAGCAGTTGGCGGCGTTTTTGTTCCATCTCCTCTTGGGCCGTTTGTGTTTTTTGCGGCTGAGGCGGGGGCAGTTGGGCGAGCAGGTTTTTCACTTGGGCCAACAACAGCGATTGCTCTTTGCGCATGGCCGTCATTTGGCGCTGCATGGTTTCTGTCATCTCGCCCAAGGCGGTGCTGGCAGCCGTCGGTAAAGGCGAAGCTGCGCGGCCTGACTTGAGCTCACCACCCCCTGCGAGTTGCGTTTGTGCCAACGCTTGTGCTTTGTCGGATGCATCGGCTTTGGCGCTGGTGTTGACCAAGATCACGTCCAGCGGCGTATCGCTGAACAAGCGGTCAAAACGCTCAGGTGCGGCCACGCGCAGTGTGAGTAACGCACCATGAAAAGCGAACGAGATGAACAGTGCTTTTTGCAGCGTTGTCCATTTGCGCCAAGAAAAACGCGAGAGCATCACGCGGCGTTTACCTCCGATGTTTGCGCCTCATTCACGTCCATGGCGAGCGCAATGGGGCCTGCGGCGTTGTCGTCTTCGTCGTCTGTCATGTCGGCTTCTTCAGCGCTCGAAGGCGCATCGACTTCGAGTATGTGCAGCAGATGGCCGCTGATGTCGAGGGTGATGTCGTCAATCTCACTCAAGCGCAGCTGCACGTGGGCACCGCGCGGCAAATCGCCGCCACCAAACACGGGCAAGACCAAGGGCAGGTCGTCGGCACGCGCCATGGGCGGCTGGCCGGGGAAGGCTTTGAACACCGTGGCGCTGAGCTCGGTGATGTTGTGTTGCTTCAAATATTGCAGCGTCCAAAAACGCTCCATGCCGTTTTGGTAGGCGTTGTAAGCGCCGTACGCACCATCAAACGCCGAGATGATGGAGAACAGCTCCGCATCTTTGGGTTTGAACGGGGCGGCCAATGCAGCCGTGCTGCCGTGCTTCGCGCAGGCAATGATTTGCCATTGGTTGACCAGGTCGGTGTAGCGGCGCAGCGGCGAGGTGCTCCATGCGTAGCTGGGCACGCCAATGCCTGCGTGCGGCAAGGCTTTGGTGCCCATGCGCACTTTGACGCCGGGCAACAAGCTGGCTTGGCTGCGGTAAATGCCGGGCACGCCCAACTCGGCCATCCAATTGCCCCAGGTGCTGTTGGCCAAGATCATGGCCTCGGCCACCATCAAGTCGAGTGGTGCGCCGCGTTGGCGAATGCTGATGTGCACTTGCTCGTCACCCTTGGGCTCTTGGCCGTCGTTGCCAGTTAAGCGGAAGTTGTAGTCAGGTCGGTTGAAGTTTTCAGGCTTGCCGCGCACCACTTCGCGTTGCGCTTTGAGGTGTTGGGCCAAGCGGAACAGGAAGGCCAGTTGTGCGCGTGGCATGGCGGGCTCAATCACGCCCGCAGCGTGTGTGAAGCTCTCGTCTTTCAGCCAAGCTTCGGTGACGATGGCGTCGAGTTGGTCGTGGCGCAAGTTGGCGGCGATGGGCACACGCTCCACGCGCGTTTCGGTGTTTTGCAGCGCGAGCGTGGCTTCGTCAAACGTGGCGTATAGCGACACAGCAGGGCAGTCGCGCCCCTCTTGCAAGGTGTAGCTTTGCACCACGTCGTCGGGCAGCATGGTGATTTTGTAGCCCGGCATGTAGACGGTGGACAAGCGGTTGCGGCCCAGTTGATCAATCGCATCGCCCGGCTTCAACGCCAGCGCAGGCGCGGCGATGTGAATGCCAAGTGTGACGGTGCCCGTGCCCAAACCTTGCACCGACAACGCGTCGTCAATCTCGGTGGTTTGTGAGTCGTCAATCGAATAGGCCTGCACATTCGCCAGTGGCAACGCGTCTGCAATCGCAGGTGCTTGCAGGTTGGGGAAGCCCGTGCCTTTGGGAAAGTTATCAAACAAAAAGCGCTGCCAATGGAATTGGTAGGCCGAATTGATGGCGCCTGCTTTTTGCAGCAAAGCGAGCGGGGCGGTGTGTGTGGCGCGTGCGGCTTCGACCACGGCTTTGTATTCGGGCGCGTTCTTGTCGGGCTTGAACAAGATTTTGTAGAGCTGCGTTTGAATGGGCGCAGGGCAAGTGCCTTGGCCCAGCTCGGCTGCCCAGCCTTCAATTTGCGCTTGGATTTGTTTTTTCTTCTCGATACCCGCCAGTGCTTGGGCAATCACTTCGGCAGAGGCTTTCTTAAAGCGGCCTTTGCCTGCGCGGCGAAAGTAATGCGGGGCCTCAAACAAGCGAAACAGCGCGGCAGTTTGTTCGGTGAGCGTGGTTTGTGCGCTGAAGTATTCGCGGGCGAGGTCGGCAAAGCCGAATTCGTCTTCGGGGGCGAATTCCCAAGCGAGGTCAAGCTCGATGGTGGCGCTCAAGGCTTGCGCATCGCGCATCAGGTCGGCGGGCGAGGGCTTTTCAAACTTGAGCAATAAATTGGCGGCCTTGACCTTGACCCGTTTGCCGGATTCCAGCTCGATTTGGGCGGAGCTATCCGCTTCGGAGAGGATGCGGCCCGTCTGGAATTTTCCAGCTTCTTCAAACAATGCGTACATGGGCGCAATTGTCCCATGCGCGGCTTGTGTGGGCTTAAGGTGTTGGCTGTAAATCTAAAAATTCCAGCACTTGTGGCAAGTAGTTCTCGAAGTCGCTGATGGCGTGGTTGCCACCTTCCATGACCACTTGGGGCGAGCCAGGGTAGCGTGCCGTCATTTCGCGCCAATCCAGCACTTCGTCACCTTTGGCAATGAGGGCCCACACGCGTTCGGGGTGGGGCAGGGGGCCAACTTCTAAGGCGCGCAGTTCATCCACAAATTCGGGCGCAAAGTAAAAGCGTTCGTCAGGGTTGTGCCACGCAGTTTGTTCGCCAATGTAGTTGGCCAAGTCGCGTGCGGGGTCGATGGCGGGGTTGAGCAATACGGCTTTGCAGTCGCGTTGGGCCGCCAACCATGTGGCGTAAAAACCGCCCAGCGATGAGCCTATTACCGCCATGCTCTGGGTTGGCCAGTGGGCGGTGCCTTCTGTCATCAAGGTAGCCGCGGCTTTGGGGGAGGGGGGCAATTGCGGGCACCACCATGTGATGTGTGGAAATCGGGCTGCCATGATCGCCGCCATTTGCCGTGCTTTGGTGGACTGAGGTGATGAGCGAAACCCATGCAAATACAACACATGGGTGGTGGGTGGCAGCTTGTTGCGTAAAGTCATGCCGAATGCTAGCAGTGGCGATTCTGGGGCTTTTGCGAGAGGGGATAATCTGACCATGCCCACCGTCATTCATAAACCTAGCCCGTTTCAACGTCTGATACCTTTGCTCAAAGGTTTCGATGGTCCGCTGGCGTTTGGTATTTTTCTGTTGGCGTGTGCGGGTTTGTTGACCATGTACTCATCTGGTTTTGCCAATGGGGTCCGTTTTTATGACCATGGGCGCAACATGTTGATTGCGGGCTTCATCATGTTTGTGGTGGCTCAAATCCCGCCCCAGCGTTTGATGGCCTTTGCGGTGCCGCTGTACACCGTGGGCGTGGCCTTGCTGGTGGCCGTGGCGTTGTTTGGTTTGACCAAAAAAGGCGCACGCCGTTGGTTGAACATTGGTGTGGTGATTCAGCCGAGCGAGATCATGAAAATCGCCATGCCCTTGATGTTGGCTTGGTGGTTCCAAAAGCGCGAAGGTCAGTTGCGCCCGCTTGACTTTTTGGCGGCTGGTTTGCTGTTGATGGTGCCCGTGGGGTTGATCGTGCGTCAGCCTGATTTGGGCACCGCGATTTTGGTGCTGTCTGCTGGCATGGCCGTGATTTTCTTTGCGGGGTTGAGCTGGTGGCTTATCGTGCCGCCCATCCTCATGGGCGTGATTGGCGTGGGTTTGGTGGTGTTTTTTGAGCCCACACTGTGCGCCGACGGCTTCCGTTGGCCCATCTTGCATGACTATCAGCAGCAGCGTATTTGCACCTTGCTAGACCCCTCGCGAGACCCGTTAGGCAAAGGCTTTCACATCATCCAAGGCATGATTGCCATTGGCTCGGGCGGTTTCTGGGGTAAAGGCTTCATGCAAGGCACGCAAACCCATTTGGACTTTATCCCCGAGCGCACCACCGACTTTGTGTTTGCTGCGTTTGGTGAAGAGTTTGGGTTGATTGGCAACTTGATGCTGATTGCTTCCTTTATCTTTTTGATCTTGCGTGGCCTAGCCATTGCGGTGGAAGGCCCCACGCTGTTTGCCCGCTTGTTGGCGGGCAGCGTGACGCTGAGCTTTTTCATTTACGCCTTTGTGAACATGGGCATGGTCAGCGGCATGCTGCCCGTGGTGGGCGTGCCGTTGCCTTTCATCAGCTATGGCGGTACGGCCATGGTGACGCTGGGGCTGGGCTTGGGCATCTTGATGTCGGTGGCCAAAGCCAAGCAGTTGGTTCAGTCGTAAGTACCTCTCTTCAGCGAATCAAGAGCATGCGGGCCACAAGGTTGTTGGCCCGCTCCTACAATCGCTCCCATGATTTCACGCGAACCCACCCTTGAGCGATTGGCCATTGCCCGTCAACTGTTGTTAGAGCCTTTTGGTTTGGACGAAACCGACTTGGCCAAAACACTGGCCGAAATCAAAGCGCACAAGGTGGATGAAGCCGATTTGTATTTTCAATACACCCGAGCCGAAGGCTGGAGCTTGGAAGAGGGCATTGTCAAAACCGGCTCCTTCAGCATCGACCAAGGCGTAGGCGTGCGTGCCGTGAGCGGCGAAAAAACTGCCTTCGCCTATTCCGACGACATTTCTAAAGCCTCCTTGATGGACGCTGCACGCACCGTGCGCACCATTGGCGCAGCGGCCAAAGGCGGACGCGTCAAAGTGCCCACACGCAAAGTGGCGTCAAGCCGTTCTTTGTATGGCGGCTTAGACCCCATCTCGTCGCTCAACAGCACTGAAAAAGTCGAACTGCTGGGTCGTATCGAGCAAATGGCCCGTGCCAAAGACCCACGCGTGATTCAAGTCATGGCGGGCTTAGCCAGCGAATATGACGTGGTGATGGTGGTGCGTGCAGATGGCACCTTGGCCGCCGATGTGCGCCCCCTTGTGCGTTTGAGCGTGACTGTGATTGCCGAACAAAACGGCCGCCGCGAAGTGGGGTCTGCGGGTGGCGGTGGCCGCTTTGGCCTCGACCATTTTGACGACGCGCTGGCGCAAAGCTATGTGGACGAAGCGGTGCAATGCGCATTGACCAACCTCGATGCGCGTCCAGCCCCTGCGGGAGAGATGAGTGTGGTGTTGGGCCCAGGCTGGCCCGGCATCTTGTTGCACGAAGCGATTGGTCATGGCTTGGAAGGCGACTTCAACCGCAAAGGCTCCAGCGCGTTCAGCGGACGCATTGGCCAACGCGTGGCCGCCAAAGGCGTGACGGTGCTTGATGACGGCACCATTCCTGATCGTCGCGGCTCGTTGAATGTGGACGACGAAGGCAACCCCAGCCAGCGCAATGTGTTGATTGAAGACGGCATTTTGAAGGGCTACATCCAAGACGGCATGAATGCCCGTTTGATGGGTGTGAAGCCCACAGGCAATGGCCGCCGCGAAAGCTACGCCCACGTGCCCATGCCACGCATGACCAACACCTATATGTTGGGCGGCGACAAATCGCCCGAAGAAATTGTGTCGAGCTTGAAGAAAGGCTTGTACGCCGTGAACTTCGGTGGTGGCCAAGTGGACATCACCTCCGGCAAGTTTGTGTTTTCTACCTCGCTGGCCTATTGGGTGGAGAACGGCAAGATTCAATACCCCGTCAAAGGTGCGACCTTGGTGGGCAACGGCCCCGATGCACTGACACGTGTGAGCTTGATTGGCAACGACATGAAGCTCGACCCAGGCGTGGGTACGTGTGGCAAAGAGGGGCAGAGCGTGCCAGTGGGTGTGGGTCAACCCACCTTGCGTATTGATGGTTTGACGGTTGGCGGCACCGCGTAAACCCCAGTGCCTTGTCAGCAAACTGCCAGATTCCTTGTGCTACATTCCAATCCATGAGTTCAGCCCGTTTTTATTTTGCTTACTTTTTTATCTCACGCCCCCACGGCGGTCGAGAGATCTGAACGTAGCCCAAACGCTCTGAACTCCCAAACCAACCGCCGGACCCCCGGCGGTTTTTTTTTGCCAAATTCTTAAATCACTTTTTTCAAACTTCAGGACGAGACCATGAAAACGAACACCCCTTATCCAAGCCACGTTGAAAACACCAGTCAAACCGACGACCAACGTATCAAGGACATTACCGTGCTACCTCCTCCCGAACATTTGATTCGCTTCTTCCCCATTCAGGGCACGCCCGTCGAGAAGCTGATTACCAAGACCCGCAAAACCATTCACAACATCATGCACGGCACGGATGATCGCCTGTTGGTGGTGGTTGGCCCATGCTCGATCCACGACCCCGCTGCCGCGATTGACTACGCGCGTCGCTTGCAACCGCTGCGCGACAAGTACGCCGACACCTTGGAAATCGTGATGCGTGTGTATTTCGAAAAACCGCGCACCACGGTGGGCTGGAAGGGGTTGATCAATGACCCGTACTTGGACGAGAGCTACCGCATCGACGAAGGCTTGCGCATCGCACGCCAGCTGTTGATTGAAATCAACCGCCTCGGCCTGCCCGCAGGCAGCGAGTTCTTGGATGCCATCAGCCCGCAATACATTGGCGACTTGATTTCGTGGGGCGCGATTGGTGCGCGCACGACCGAGAGCCAAGTGCACCGCGAATTGGCCTCTGGCATTTCAGCGCCCATCGGTTTCAAGAACGGCACCGATGGCAACATCAAAATTGCGACCGATGCGATTCAAGCCGCGGCTGGTGCACACCACTTTTTGTCGGTGCACAAAAACGGCCAAGTGGCGATTGTGCAAACCAAGGGCAACAAAGACTGTCACGTCATTTTGCGCGGCGGCAAAACGCCTAACTACGATGCAGCCAGCGTGACCGCCGCATGCGAAGAGTTGGCCAAAGCCAAGTTGCCAGCCTCGTTGATGGTGGACTGCAGCCACGCCAACAGCAGCAAGCAACACGAGCGTCAGCTGGTGGTGGCCAAAGACATTGCCGAGCAAATCAGCGGTGGTTCAAACCAAGTGTTTGGCGTGATGATTGAAAGCCACATTCACGGTGGTGCGCAGAAGTTCACCCCCGGCAAAGACGATGTGACCAAACTCGAATACGGCAAGAGCATCACCGATGCGTGTTTGGATTGGAATGATTCTGTCGCTTCGTTGGACGTGTTGTCTGAGGCTGTGGCGGCGCGTCGCAAACGCTCGTAATTGCGTTGCTTGCTTTCCTTGTGGTGGTGTTTGTGGCGCCTGCAAGGTGAGCTTCTCTTTTGTTGCTGATACGCCGAGAGCGCGGTATCTGACTTGGCTTAACGTCCCTTCGGGCCGTGATGGCGCCAAATCAGATACCGCACTCTCGGCGTTTGGGTTGTACGAAAAACTTCATGCATACAAATGGACCTCGCTTGATGTGTTGTCGAACTGCAAAGCAGGTGCAAGCACCAAGACGGTTCAAGTACCCTTTCTCAGCACGCAGAGTGGTCAGCGCTTGATACGGCGCCATTACGGCCCGCAGGGACGTTAAGCCGTGTCAGGTGCTGGCCGCTCTGTGTGCGTGCGCCTGAAGCAGTGTCGGTACGCCTGAAGCAGCGTCGCTGCGAATGAACCAGCATCGCCGCGAGTCAAGCCACACCAGCACGATGACGGGAGGGGCTGATCGGGTGAAGAGAGAAGTTAGCCCGCCAACGCAGCGAGCAACTTCGCGTGAATCCCACCAAACCCACCATTGCTCATACACAGCACATGGTCGCCTGCTTGTGCTGCTGCCACGACCTGTGCAATGACCTCATCCACAGAGCCTGCCACACAAGCCCGCGCCCCCATCGGCGACAAAGCCTCAACAGCATCCCAGTCCAAACCGCCTGAGTGACAAAACGCCAAGTCAGCATCTTCCAAACTCCAAGGCAGTTGTGATTTCATCGTGCCCAACTTCATCGTGTTGCTGCGCGGTTCAAACACAGCCAAGATGCGGGCGTTGGGTCCTACTTTGCGGCGCAAGCCATCCACGGTGGTGCGAATGGCGGTGGGGTGGTGGGCAAAGTCGTCGTACACGGTGATGTCGCCGCCCGCGCGGGCCACGGTGCCGCGCACTTCCATGCGGCGGCGCACGTTTTGAAACTCAGTCAATGACGCGGCAGCTTGCGCAGGCGACACGCCTAAGTGCTCGGCGGCGGCGATGGCGGCCAAGGCGTTGAGCTGGTTGTGCACGCCCGTGATGCCCCACTGCACGCGGCCTACTTCTTTGCCTTGATGTAGCACTGCAAAGTTGTCGGGTTCGCCTTGCACGGACCAGCTATCGGGGCCATTGAGGTCCGTCGCGTTGGCGCTCACGCCAAACTTGGCCACGCCGCTCCAACAGCCTTGGGTCAACACGCGCTGCAAGCTGTCTTCGTCGGCGTTGACCACCACGCGGCCACTGCCGGGTACGGTGCGTACCAAGTGGTGAAACTGGCGTTCGATGGCGGCGAGGTTGTCAAAAATGTCGGCGTGGTCGAACTCCAGGTTGTTCAAAATCGCCGTGCGGGGGTGGTAGTGCACAAACTTGCTGCGTTTGTCGAAAAAGGCGGTGTCGTACTCGTCGGCTTCAATCACGAAGGGCGTGCGTTTGTGTGCGGCCACCTCGGCTTCAGAACTCAAACGCCCCAAACGTGCGGAGACGCCAAAGTTCATGGGCACACCGCCGACCAAAAATCCAGGCTCTAAGCCCGCGGCTTGCAAGATCCAAGCGAGCATAGACGTGGTGGTGGTTTTGCCGTGCGTGCCAGCCACGGCCAGCACGTGGCGCGGTTGGTTGGGGTGGTGCAACACGTGCTCGGCCAGCCACTGCGGGCCGCTGGTGTAGGTGGCGCCGCTTTCCAAAATGGCTTCCATCAGCGGGAACTTCGGGCTGCCATCGGCCAAGCGTGCGCGTGAGACCACATTGCCAATCACGTACACATCGGGGTTGAGGCGCGTTTGATCGGCACCAAAGCCTTCAATCAGTTCAATGCCAAGGCTGCGCAGTTGGTCGCTCATGGGGGGGTAAACGCCCGCATCGCAACCGGTGACTTTGTGGCCCGCTTCACGTGCCAACGCAGCCAGCCCACCCATGAACGTGCCGCAAATTCCCAAAATATGTATATGCATCCACCCATTTTAGGAGGGTGTTTCAGCGGGCTTCGAGCGAGTGGCGCTGGGTGGCCTCACAATTGCGCTTCATATGAATACGGTTCAAGAAGAAATTGCAGCCACAGCGGCACGCATGGTGGTGGAGGAAGGGCTTGAATACGGCCCCGCCAAACGACGCGCTGTGAAGCAACTGGGGTTGAACGCCCGTGCACAGCTGCCCAATAACGACCAAGTGGAAGACGGGGTGCGTGAATATTTGGAAGTGTTTTGCGCCGACACCCAACCCGCCGAACTTCAAGCCTTGCGCGAGCTGGCAGCGGTGTGGATGGCACGCATGGCTGCTTTTAGGCCGCATTTGGGTGGCGCCGTCTGGCGTGGCACGGCCACGGGTTTGTCGGATATTTACCTGCAGTTGTTTTGTGATGACTCCAAATCAGCAGAAATTAGCCTCATTGACCACAATGTCCGCTACGAGGTCAGTACGGTTCAGGGCTTTCAAGGCGAGGCGGTAGATGCCCTCAGTATTTTGTGCAGCTGTCCTGGTTTGTCGCAAAAAGTGCTGGTCCATTTGATGATTTACGACTTGGATGACCTGCGTGGCGCTTTGAAGTCTGATGGGCAGGGTAGAACCTACCGAGGTGATTTGGCTGCATTAAATAAGTTAATGAAGGAATTTGAATGACGATCAATGCAAATAGACGCACGGCAATGTATGCGGGTGTTGCCGCTTTGGCAGCCATTGCGGGTGCTGGCGTGGCTTGGAAGCGCCAAGCAGGGCAAGGGGCGGGTGATATTGCGGCTGACGCGATGCAAGCTTTTTGGGCGGCTGAATTTGACACGCCCACGGGCGAGTCGCTGCCCATGGCGGGTTTTCAAGGCCGTCCTTTGGTGATCAACTTTTGGGCCACGTGGTGCACGCCTTGCATTGAAGAGATGCCATTAATTGATGACTTCTTTCGTCAAAATGAGTCGAAAGGCTGGCAAGTGCTTGGGTTGGCCATTGATCAGCCCAGTCGCGTGCGTCAGTTTTTGAGCCAATTTCCTGTCGCCTACAAGATTGGACTGGCTGGATTGAACGGCACGGAGCTGTCAAAACAGCTGGGCAATGAGGTGGGCGGCTTGCCGTTCACCGTCGTTTTGGATGGCCAAGGGCGCCTGATTCAGCGAAAAGTAGGCAAATTAACGCCCGATGACATCAAAAAATGGGCTGTCTAGGTAGTTTTGCCAGGCACTCATTTGCAAATTGGTGTAAATTAGCACCTTATTTACAACAAATAGGATGTAGTTATGGATTTGCGAAAACTCAAGACGTTGATTGACCTGGTCTCCGACTCCAATGTGTCTGAACTCGAAATCACCGAGGCAGAAGGCACGGTCCGTATCGTTAAGAGTGCGCCCGCCCCTGTGGCGATGGTGACGCAAATGGCTGCGCCTGTCGCAGTCGCTGCACCCGTGGCTGCAGCCCCAGCCCCTGTTGCTGCACCTGTGGTCGAAGCCGCGCCTGCGGGTCACACCGTCAAGTCACCCATGGTGGGTACGTTCTACCGTTCTTCTAGCCCTGGCGCCAAGGCATTTGCCGAAGTGGGTCAGCAAGTCAAAGAAGGCGAGACCATCTGCATCATCGAAGCCATGAAGATCTTGAACGAGATCGAGGCTGACAAGGCCGGCACGATCACCAAAATCTTGGCTGAAAACGGCCAAGCTGTGGAATACGGCGCACCCCTGTTCATCATTGAATAACAGGCGGGTCTCCCATGTTTAAAAAAATCCTGATCGCCAACCGTGGCGAAATCGCCCTGCGCATCCAACGCGCTTGTCGCGAGCTGGGTGTCAAAGCGGTGATGGTGTATTCCGAAGCCGACCGTGACGCCAAGTACGTCAAGTTGGCCGACGAGGCCGTGTGTATTGGCCCAGCGTCCTCTGCGCTGAGCTACCTCAATATGCCCGCCATCATTGCGGCCGCTGAAGTGACCGATGCCGAAGCCATTCACCCTGGCTACGGCTTCTTGAGCGAAAACGCTGACTTTGCCGAGCGCGTTGAAAAAAGCGGTTTCCAATTTATCGGCCCGACTGCCGAATCCATCCGCATCATGGGCGACAAAGTGTCGGCCAAGCAAGCCATGATCAAAGCTGGCGTGCCTTGTGTGCCTGGCTCTGAAGGCGAGTTGCCTGACGATCCAGCCGCCATCAAACGCATTGCCAAGAGCGTGGGCTACCCCGTCATCATCAAAGCCGCTGGCGGTGGTGGTGGTCGCGGCATGCGCGTGGTGCACACCGAAGCTGCCTTGATCAACGCTGTGGCGATGACCAAAGCCGAAGCGGGCACCGCCTTTGGCAACCCCGCGGTGTACATGGAGAAATACCTCCAAAACCCACGGCACATCGAAATTCAAATCTTGGCTGACAAGCACAAGAATGCGGTGTACTTGGGCGAGCGCGATTGTTCGATGCAACGTCGTCACCAAAAAGTGATCGAAGAAGCGCCGGCACCTGGCATTCCACGCAAGTTGATCGACAAGATCGGTGAGCGTTGTGCGGCCGCTTGTAAAAAGATCAACTACCGCGGTGCGGGCACGTTTGAGTTCTTGTACGAAAACGGCGAGTTCTATTTCATTGAAATGAACACCCGTGTGCAGGTAGAGCACCCCGTGACGGAGTACATCACGGGTATCGACATCGTGAAGACACAAATCATGGTGGCGGCGGGCTTGAAGTTGCCGTTTGCGCAGCGCGACATCCAAGTGCGCGGTCACTCCATCGAGTGCCGCATCAACGCGGAAGATCCGTTCAAGTTCATTCCGTCTCCTGGTCGCATCACCATGTGGCACGCCCCCGGTGGTCCTGGTGTGCGTGTGGATTCACACATCTACACCAACTACTACGTGCCGCCAAACTACGACTCGATGATCGGCAAAATCATCGTGCACGGTGACACCCGTGACGAAGCTTTGGCACGCATGCGTACTGCCTTGGCGGAGACGCTGGTGGAAGGCATCAACACCAACATCCCGCTGCACCGCGAGTTGATGGTGGACGCCAAGTTCATGGCCGGTGGCACCAACATTCACTACTTGGAAGAGTGGCTCGCTGCTCACAAGCGCTGATGTTTGAGTTGCGATTGATGTGCCCCGAAGACAGTGTTGAAGCTGTCTGCGAGGCACTGGATGCACTTGATGCCTTGAGCGTATCCGTCGAAGATGCCGATGCCCAAACGGATGCCGAACAAGCCTTGTTTGGCGAGCCTGGCATGCCGCCCCCCAAGGAAGGCTGGAAGCGTTCGCGCATCGTGGCCTTGTTTGCTCAAGAAGCGGCCGCGCAAGATGCATCGCGTTTGCTCGCGTTGCAAGACTTCTTTGCCGATAGCCAAGTGTTGGGCATTCAGCCTGTGGCTGACCAAGATTGGGTGCGTTTGACGCAATCGCAATTCGCGCCGGTTGAAATTACGCCAGAGTTTTGGATTGTGCCGACATGGCACGAGCCACCCGAGCAAGCCAAGCAAGTCATTCGCCTTGACCCAGGCCTCGCGTTTGGTACGGGCACGCACCCCACCACACGCATGTGTTTGCGTTGGATTGCGACACATGATGTGGCCAATCAACGCGTGCTTGACTACGGTTGCGGCTCTGGCATTTTGGCCATTGGTGCTGCATTGCATGGTGCTAACAACATTGATGCGGTGGATATTGACGATGCGGCGGTCACGGCCACGGTGCTCAACGCCGATGCCAACAACGTTCGCTTGAATGCTGGCTTACCCGACAAAGCCACGGGCCACTACCAAACCGTGCTGGCCAACATCTTGGCCACGCCGCTCAAAGTGTTGGCACCGCTGCTGCGCAGCCATGTGGCCGCTGGCGGGCACTTGGTGTTGGCGGGTATCCTTGAGCGACAAGCTCAAGAACTCAAAGACGCGTATGCGCCGTATTGCCAACTGCAAGTGAGCGACTCTGAAGACGGTTGGATTTTGATGACCGCCCATTGCTAATGCACATCACCCATTGCCCCCAATGCGAGACCGCCTTCAAGGTGTCGCCCCAACAGCTTGAGCTGGCCAAAGGGTGGGTGCGGTGTGGTCGTTGTTCGCATGTGTTTGAGGCGCATCTCTATTTTGAGCCGGCACCAGCAGCTTCTCTTGCCTTGACCCCAAAAGCGGATGCGCCAGAGCTGTTCAGAGCAGCCATGGCGCCTTCGGACTCAGTTGATCAGCCTGTGGCGCGTGAGACAGATCAATCCGTCCAACAACCGCTTCTGTGGCTTTGGATTGTTGGTGTGGTTGTGTTGGCGTTGCTTTTGGTGTGGCAGTTGTTGCTATCTCAGCGTAATTTGCTAGCAGCGGAAGAGCCCGCCTTGCGCCCCATGTTGTCTGCCATGTGTGCTTGTGAAGTCACTTGGCCGCGCGAACACGACGCGGTATTAATTGAAAGCAGCAGCTTCACCGAAAACCCAGAAGGTGGCTACACCGTCCAGTTGCGTTTGAAAAATACGCAACACCATCCGGTGGCCATGCCAGCTTTGGAATTGAGCCTCACTGATTTGCAAGACCAAGTTTTGGTACGCCGCGTGTTCACGGCCGATGACTTATCGGCCAAAGATCATGTGCAAGCCTTGCGTGATGTGCGGTCCACTTTGAATTTCGATTTGGATGAAAAAGTCGGCAAACGCATCACCGGTTTTCGTGCCATCATTTTTTATCCTTAATTTTCTGAAAGTAGTTTTATGGCATCGCTGATTTGCGGCTCGCTCGCGTTCGACTCCATCATGAGTTTTGAAGGCAGATTTGCTGAGCAAATCTTGCCTGACCAGTTGCACATCTTGAACGTGTCGTTCTTGGTTCCTGCTTTGCGCCGTGACTTTGGCGGTTGTGCTGGCAACATCGCCTATAGCTTGAAAGCCTTGGGTGGTACACCATTGCCGATGGCTACTCTGGGTACTGATGCGGCTGATTATTTGCAACGTTTGAAGACGCTTGGCATTTCGACCGAATTCGTGCGCCAAGTAGAAGACACATACACCGCACAAGCCATGATCATGACGGATCTTGACAACAACCAGATCACTGCGTTTCATCCAGGCGCGATGATGCAAGCGCACATCACCCAGATCGAAAAGCGTGCAGACATCAAGCTCGGCATCATCTCGCCAGATGGACGTGACGCGATGGTGCAGCATGCTGAACAATTCAAAGCAGCAGACATTCCTTTTGTGTTTGATCCAGGCCAAGGCTTGCCCATGTTTGATGGCGCTGATTTAGCGCGTTTCATGGACCAAGCCACTTGGGTTACCGTGAACGACTACGAAGGCAAGATGCTGAGCGACCGTACTGGTTTGAGTTATTCAGATATTTCCCGTCGCGTTCAAGGGCTTGTTGTGACCTTGGGCGCGCATGGCTGCGAGGTTTGGGTGGGTGGCGAGAAAACCATCGTGCCACCAATCCAAGCTGCGGCAGTGGTGGACCCTACGGGTTGCGGTGATGCATGGCGTGGGGCACTGTTGTTCGGCTTGGAGCAAGGCTGGTCATTGGCCAAATGCGCAGCTTTGGGTAATCAGGTGGGCGCACTCAAAATTGCGCAACGTGGACCGCAGAACTACACGGTTGATGGTCTAACCATCGCTTAAAACGAGGGCGGCTGGTAAGCTTCAGGCCGCCAAAGCCAACCAATTGGCTTTGACACAAGCAGCTGCGCTAATCCGCAGCTGTTTTCGTTTGGAGGTCTGCCCGCGGATGAATTCCACATCTCGTTTGGGCAGATCGAGCGTATCTGCCAGCCAAGCGATGAGTGCCAAGTTGGCTTTGCCGTCCACGGGCGGCGCGTGTAAGCGCACACGCAAAGCGCCATCGTGCATGCCATCAGCCTGTGTGTGCGCAGCATTGGGGATGACGTGGATATCCACAATCACAGCACCTGTTTTTTCAAGGCGTAGATAAGAAACGTCAGGTAGCGTCATAAAGCAGGGTGAAGAAAAAGCCCGAGGCCTTGCGGCATCGGGCTTGAGCTAACGGTAAACCGCTACCAAGATCTGTGAAGATTAAGGCTTGCTAGCTGTTGGGAAAGGCCAAGCAGCTTGAGGGTTCAGCGTCGTCTGTGCGCGGGCAGCGGGTGCTTTCGCAGCTTTCTTTGCAGCAGGCTTTTTAGCGGCTTTTTTAGCAGCTGGTTTTTTGGCAGCTGGTTTTTTAGCGGCTGCTTTCTTGGCTACTTTTTTAGCGGCTGTTTTTTTGGCTGCTGGCTTTTTAGCTGCAACTTTCTTAGCAGCAGCTGGCTTCTTAGCCGCTACTTTTTTGGCTGCTGGCTTTTTAGCTGCAACTTTCTTAGCAGCAGCTGGTTTCTTGGCTGCTACTTTTTTGGCTGCTGGCTTTTTAGCTGCAACTTTTTTAGCAGCAGCTGGCTTCTTAGCCGCTACTTTTTTAGCTGCTGGCTTTTTAGCCGCGACTTTCTTAGCTGCTGGCTTTTTGGCCGCGACAGCTTTCTTTGCAGGGGCCTTTTTAGCGGCCGGTTTTTTTGCAGTTGCCATTTCTGTTCTCCTAGATCGAATTTAGATCATTGGGTGAAAAACACTTCGCACGGTTTTTTGTGTGCAAAGCGATTCATGGCGCTGGACCCGGGTCCAACCCCATGAACAGGGTGCGTCCACCACCACACCTCGTGAGCGGGTGTTTGTTGGCGTGGTAGACAAATTTTGTGACATGTGTTTTTTTAAAACCATCAATCCCAAGACAGAGCACCACCAGATTGGTACTCGATCACGCGGGTTTCGAAGAAGTTGCGTTCTTTCTTGAGGTCGATCATCTCGCTCATCCAAGGGAACGGGTTTTCTTCGTTGGGGAATAGGGCTTCTAAACCGATTTGTGTGGCGCGGCGGTTGGCGATGTAACGCAAGTAGCCTTTGAACATGGACGCATTCAAGCCCAACACGCCACGTGGCATGGTGTCTTCGGCATAGCGGTATTCGAGCTCGACGGCATGCATGAACAAGCCTTTGATTTCTTCTTTGAACTCAGCCGTCCATAGCTGTGGATTTTCGAGTTTGATTTGGTTGATCAAGTCGATGCCGAAGTTGCAGTGCATAGACTCGTCGCGCAGGATGTACTGGTACTGCTCGGCAGCACCCGTCATTTTGTTTTGACGGCCCAAGGCGAGAATTTGCGTGAAGCCCACGTAGAAGAACAAGCCTTCCATCAAGCAAGCGAACACGATCAACGACTTCAAAAGCGTTTGGTCGGTTTGCAATGTGCCTGTGTGGAAGTTGGGGTCCATGATCGCGTCGATGAACGGAATCAAGAACTCGTCTTTGTCGCGAATAGATTTGACTTCGTGGTACGCGTTGAAGATCTCGCCTTCGTCCAAGCCCAAAGACTCGACGATGTATTGGTAGGCGTGTGTGTGAATCGCTTCTTCAAACGCTTGACGCAACAAGAACTGGCGGCACTCAGGCGCTGTGATGTGGCGGTAAGTACCCAACACGATGTTGTTGGCGGCCAATGAGTCGGCGGTCACGAAGAAACCGAGGTTGCGCATGATCAAGCGGCGCTCGTCATCGGTCAGACCATTGGGGTCTTTCCACAACGCGATGTCGCGCGTCATGTTCACTTCTTGTGGCATCCAGTGGTTGGCGCATGTGGCGAGGTATTTTTCCCAAGCCCATTTGTATTTGAATGGCACCAACTGATTGACGTCGGTTTGACCATTGATGATGCGCTTGTCAGCGGCAGTCACGCGGCGCGTGCTGGTGGCTGCTGCCGAACTGGTTTGTGTGTGGGTGGTGGCGGGGGCGGTAATGTGTACCGCAGGGGCTGCACCATCATTTAGAGTGCGTGCAACCGCAACAGGCTGCATGGCAGGTGTCGCAGAAAGAGGTGGGAGTTCCATCGAGCGGTTATTAGGTAAACCGCTTGCAAGAGGTGATGGCGATGAGGGCTTGACTTCTTCGTCCCAGGTCAGCATAAAAAATTATCCAATGTGCGAATTATGAATGCAACGAAGACAAACGCAAAGCATTCGTGAACTTCGTTGCAAGTTTTTGTTGTATCACTGACACGATTCGCAGGTGGGGTCATCCACACCGCAGAATTTAATGTCGGTGGCGGGGATGGCATTCATCTGTGCTTGCGCTGCAGCGGCGGCTGCTTCGAGTGCGCTCATGCCACCTGCTGCAGGGCCTGATGACACCGCGTTGTGTGAGCCCGCTTGCACGGTTGATTTCTCAACTTGTTGTGCGCTAGAGGTGCGCAGGTAGTACGTGGTCTTCAAGCCGCGCAACCAAGCGAGCTTGTAGGTCTCATCGAGCTTCTTGCCAGAGGCGCCAGCCATGTAGATGTTGAGTGACTGCGCTTGGTCAATCCACTTTTGGCGACGTGATGCAGCCTCAACCAACCATGTGGCTTCCACTTCAAACGCGGTGGCGTACAAGGCTTTGATTTCTTGCGGCACACGGTCGATGGGGCGCAGTGAGCCGTCGAAGTGTTTCAGGTCCATGACCATCACGTCGTCCCACAAACCGAGGCGTTTCAAGTCGTGCACCAAGTAGTGGTTGATGATGGTGAACTCGCCAGACAAGTTGGACTTGACCGACAAGTTGCCAAAGCAAGGTTCGATCGAAGCGTCCACACCAATGATGTTGGAGATGGTGGCGGTTGGCGCGATGGCTACGCAGTTGGAGTTGCGCATGCCGTCTTTGGCAATCTTGGCACGCAAGGCGTCCCAGTCCAAAGTCTTGCTGCGGTCGACTTCGAGGTAGCCGCCGCGTGCTTGCGCCAACATGTCGAGTGAGTCGATGGGCAAGATGCCCTTGTCCCACAGCGAACCCTTGTAGCTGGCGTATTGGCCGCGTTCTTTGGCCAACTCAGAAGATGCCCAGTACGCGTAGTAGCAAACGGCTTCCATTGAGCGGTCAGCAAACTCAATCGCGGCTTGTGAGGCGTAAGGCACGCGCATTTCGTACAAGCTGTCTTGGAAGGCCATGATGCCCATACCCACAGGACGGTGACGCAAGTTGGAGTCACGCGCTTTCTTGACGGCGTAGTAGTTGATGTCGATCACGTTGTCGAGCATGCGCATGGCCACTTTGATGGTGCGCTTGAGCTTGTCGTGGTCGAGTTCTTTACCGTTGGGGCCGTCTTTCAAGTGTTGAGACAAGTTGACAGAGCCCAAGTTGCACACCGCAGTTTCGGTGTCGCTGGTGTTGAGTGTGATTTCGGTACACAGGTTGGACGAGTGCACCACGCCTACGTGTTGTTGGGGTGAACGCACGTTGCAAGGGTCTTTGAAGGTGATCCAAGGATGACCCGTTTCAAACAACATGGTCAACATCTTGCGCCACATGTCGGTGGCTTGCACCGTTTTGCTAGGGCGAATTTCGCCGCGTTTGGCTTTTTCCTCGTAGGCCACGTAGGCTTTTTCGAAGGCTGCGCCGAACAGGTCGTGCAAATCGGGCACATCAGAAGGCGAGAACAAAGTCCACTCGCCTTTTTCCATCACGCGACGCATGAACAAGTCTGGAATCCAGTTGGCCGTGTTCATGTCGTGGGTGCGACGGCGGTCGTCACCGGTGTTCTTGCGCAGTTCGAGGAATTCTTCGATGTCCAAGTGCCAAGTTTCCAAATAGGTGCACACAGCGCCCTTGCGCTTGCCGCCTTGGTTCACCGCCACCGCGGTGTCGTTGACGACTTTCAGGAATGGCACCACGCCCTGTGATTCGCCATTGGTGCCCTTGATGTGGCTGCCCAAAGCGCGCACGCGGGTCCAGTCGTTGCCCAAGCCGCCCGCAAATTTAGACAGCAAAGCGTTCTCTTTGATCAACTCGTAGATGCCGTCCAAGTGGTCAGGCACGGTGGACAAGTAGCAGCTCGAGAGCTGTGAGCGCAAAGTACCGCTGTTGAACAGTGTGGGCGTGCTCGACATGAAGTCGAACGACGACAGCACTTCGTAGAACTCAATAGCGCGGGCTTCGCGGTCGATTTCGTTCAACGACAAGCCCATGGCCACACGCATGAAGAACGCCTGTGGCAGTTCGATGCGGTTCTTGCGCACGTGCAAAAAGTAGCGGTCATACAGGGTTTGCAGGCCGAGGTAATCAAACTTCAAGTCGCGGTCGGCTTTGAGGGCGGCGCCCAAGCGTGGCAGGTCGAACTGCAACATGGCTTGGTCGAGCAAGTCGTTGTCCACGCCTTTTTGGATGAACTGAGGGAAGTACTCCGCGTAGTGCTGGCCCATGTCGGCGTGCAGCACTTCTTTGCCCAGCACTTCTTTGGCGATGGTGTGCATCAACAAGCGTGCGGTGGCGTAGGTGTAGTCGGGGTCTTTTTCGATCAGCGTACGGGTGGCCAAGATCGCGGCTTTGTACACCTCGTCCATGGGCACACCGTCGTACAGGTTGCGCATGGTTTCAGCCAAGATGGGGTCGGGTTTGACGTCAGCACCCAAGCCAGCGCATGAATCGTTGATCAGGCGCTTGAGGTTGTTCAAGTCCAAAGCAATGCGTTGACCGTTTTCGATGACATGCAACGCAGGTGCTGCGGGCGTTTGTTCTTCTTTGATGTGTGCGCGTTCTTGGTTGCGACGTTCGCGGTACAGCACGTAGGCACGGGCGATTTCGTGGTGACCACCGCGCATCAGACCGAGTTCAACTTGGTCTTGCACGTCTTCGATATGGAACGTGCCGCCACCTGGGCGTGAGCGCATCAACGCGCGGACCACACCCTGGGTCAACACCTCAACCATTTCGCGCACGCTGGCAGATGCCGCGCCTTGTGTGCCGTGCACAGCCAAAAACGCTTTCATCATGGCCACAGCAATCTTGGCAGGTTCAAATGGAACCACCGCGCCGTTACGACGAATGATTTGGTAATGCGTCAGCATGGTTGGGTTCTCAGTGGCTGCGCGGTCATGTGCGGCGGACGAATGTCCCATGGGGTTTGCGTGCACAGCGGTCTCAGCGGTTTGCATGTCTTTTTCTTCCTTGTGAGCGGTTCAATAGTGCGGACAAAAACGGTGCCATGACCGCTTTTGTGAAATCCAGGCCGACACTATATCTGGTGTTCACCGGTCTGCCAATACGCTACGGGTAGTGTTTGGATAGGAAATACTTACATTTTGGTTTTTGCAAAATGGCGTGTGGGATCAACGTGTTTTTAGACACCCGTTGTAGCTCAATATTCACGGTAATTCGAATTTGAAATCTAGTGTTGGCGCCTCATTGCGAGGGATTTGCTGCGCTGATCCGCATGGCGTCTTGTCATGAAATTGATGTGCACAAACTCAGTGCAAAACAACTTTTTTTAATCAATGACGAAAATTTAATTTTTAAAAGGAAAACTGTCGTCAGCCCAGCCTAAAGATTGCTGTAAACATTTCCAATCAAACCCTTGGCCTGGATCTTTTTTGCGCGTTGGTGCCACATGTTCGTGGCCTGCAATGTGGTGCAGTTGGTAGTGTTGAGCAATGGCGGCGCACAAGGTGCCCAGTGTTTCGTACTGCGGGGCTTCAAAGGTCTGTCCTTCTAAGCCTTCGAGTTCGATGCCAATTGAAAAGTCGTTGCAGTTATCGCGACCTTGGTAGCTAGACTTGCCGGCGTGCCAAGCGCGGTCATCGCAGCTGACAAACTGAATCAACGCGCCATCACGGCGAATCACAAAGTGGGCTGACACCTCTGCGCCGCGAATTTGTTGAAAGTAAGGGTGCGCATCCCAATCCAGCGTGTTGGTAAACAGCGCTTCAATTTCGGAGCCACCGTATTGGCCGGGTGGCAGGCTGATGGAGTGCACCACCACCAAATTCACAGACATACCCGCTGGGCGAGGGCCGAAGTTGGGTGAGGGGGTGTGCTTGGCAAAACGGTACCACCCGTCACGCCACAAGGCGCTCATGGGTTCAGCCTTCATGGCTATCTCGGTGGGCTTTGCTGCAATACATGCCGTGTGTGCCGTGGATGGCATCACTCTCTGGCACATGGGTGCCGCAATGGGCGCAGGGCACCATCACTTGTGGGGCAGATTTTTTTTGCGTTGTTGTAAGAGGGTTGCGCTGCTGACGAACCCACCAAATGCCGCCCAACACGATCAACAGCAGCACGAGGTATTTCATGCCACGCGCCCCAAAATGACTTCCAGTACAAAGCGAGAGCCTGCATAGCCCAATAACAACAAGCCCGTGCCGATATAAAGCACGCGCACAGCTTTGCGACCACGCCAGCCAAACCGACCACGGCCCACCAACAGCACCGCAAAGGTGAGCCATGACAACATTGAGAACACCGTCTTGTGGTCCCATCGCCAAGCGGCTTGTGCACCGTACAGACTGTCACCAAACAGCCAACCCGCAGCTAAGGTCGCACTCAGCAACACAAAACCAGCGGAGACAAAGCGAAAGGTCAAACGCTCAAGCGTGAGCAAGGGCAAGCCCACATGCGCGTCTGTGCCTATGCGCATGCTTTTTTCTGCGCGTGTCATCAGCCATGCGTGCACCACGGCGGCAGCAAACAAACCGTAAGACGCTACGCCCAGCGCCAAGTGCAGTGGTAGCCAGGGGGATGTTTGGGTGTGTAGCACGGCGCCAGGGAAGGCGGCTGCCAGCAAAACGACAGCAGCACCAACAATCGAAAGCGTCCAGCGGGTGCGTAGCTGTGGGAACCAGTGTTGTTCCAAGACATAAAAGGTGAGCATCAGCCACGCAGTCACCGACAGCGCAGGCGCAAAGCCAAAACGAAGACCGCCTTCTTGCGGCGCAAACAAGGAAAATATGAGCCCCAAACCGTGTAGCGCCCACGGTGCGCTTAATAGGCGATGGCCCATGCTGGGGGCCACGCGTGGGCCGATGAGTGCGGTCAAAGCGTAGGCGGCTGCCGTAGGAACGCCAAGCCAAAGGTTGAGCGGGATGTCACTGGCTAAAATCATGGCAACAGTTTAGCGTTTCGCTACACACGCAAAACCAGCCCTTCAAAGGGGTTTATATGGCCTCAGCCCTTACCGACAAACTCTCGCGCCTCGTCAAACACATCAGCGGACAGGCCCGCATCACCGAAAGCAACGTGGCCGACATGTTGCGCGAGGTACGCATGGCCCTGCTCGAAGCCGACGTGGCGCTGCCCGTGGTGCGCGACTTCATTGCCCGCGTCAAAGAAAAAGCCCTCGGCCAAGAAGTCATTGGTTCTTTGCAGCCCGGTCAAGCCTTGGTGGCCATCGTCAACAAAGAGTTGGCTGCCACCATGGGCGAAGGCGTGAGCGACTTGAACCTCGCCGCCCAACCGCCTGCTGTGATTTTGATGGCCGGTTTGCAAGGCGCGGGTAAAACCACCACCACGGCCAAGCTGGCGCGTTGGCTCATCAACCAACGCAAGAAAAAAGTGCTGACTGTCTCGGGCGACGTGTACCGCCCAGCGGCGATTGAGCAGCTCAAAACCGTCACCGCCCAAGCGGGTGCCGAGTGGTTCCCCAGCTCGCCCGACCAAAAGCCTGCCGACATTGCCCGCGCTGCGCTGGACTACGCACGCAAACATTATTTTGATGTGTTGCTGGTGGATACGGCCGGTCGTTTGGCGATTGACGAAGCCTTGATGGCTGAGATCAAAGATTTGCACAGTGTGTTGAACCCGATCGAGACCTTGTTTGTGGTCGATGCCATGCAAGGTCAAGACGCCATCAATACGGCCAAAGCCTTCAGCGATGCCTTGCCTTTGACTGGCATTGTGTTGACGAAGCTTGATGGCGATTCACGCGGTGGTGCCGCTTTGTCGGTGCGCCAAATCACGGGTGCACCCATCAAGTTTGCGGGCACCAGCGAGAAGTTGGATGGCTTGGAGCTGTTCGATGCCGACCGCCATGCAGGCCGTGTGCTGGGCATGGGCGACATCTTGGCCTTGGTCGAGCAAGTCACCGCCGGTGTGGACATGGCGGCTGCGCAAAAGCTGGCCGAGAAGGTCAAACGCGGCGATGCCTTTGATTTGAATGACTTCCTCGCGCAAATTCAGCAAATGCGTTCCATGGGGGGCTTGTCCAACATCATGGACAAATTGCCCACGCAAATGGCAGCCAAGGCGGGGCAAGTGGACATGGACAAGGCCGAGAAAGACATTGGCCGCAAGCAAGGCATCATCCACAGCATGACACCGCTGGAGCGCCGCAAGCCCGACCTCATCAAAGCCACACGCAAGCGCCGCATTGCCGCAGGCGCGGGTGTTCAAGTGCAAGACGTGAACCGCTTGCTCAAAGAGTTTGAGCAAATGCAAACCATGATGAAGAAGATGAGCGGCGGCGGCATGATGAAGATGATGAAACGCATGGGCGCCATGAAAGGCATGATGGGGGGCGGTGGTTTCCCGGGCATGCGCTGAACCTCTCGCGTTCTAAATGAAAAGCCCTGAAACCTTGCGGTCTCAGGGCTTTATCAATGGTTGACGTAAAAGCTGTTTAAGCCAACTCTTTCACAAACACCTCGCCGCGCAGTGAGTGCGGGTTGGCTTCCGTGATCTTCACGTCAATCAGTTGGTTCATCAGGCGCTCAGGGTTGGGGCCGCCTTTGAAGTTGACGATGCGGTTGCACTCGGTGCGGGCGCGCAGCTCGGTGGCGTCTTTCTTTGAGTAACCATCCACCAACACGCGTTGCACCGTGCCCACGCGTTGCACGTTGATGTCGCGCATGTTGTCTTCGATGATTTTTTGCACCTCTTGCAAGCGGCGTAGTTTCACCTCGTGTGGCGTGTCGTCGTGCAGGTTGGCCGCAGGCGTGCCGGGGCGTGGGCTGAAGATGAAACTGAACGAGTTGTCAAAGTACACATCGTGCATGAGCTTGATGAGCTTTTGGTGGTCCTCTTCGGTCTCGCCGGGGAATCCCACGATGAAGTCAGAACTCATCGCCATGTCGGGGCGAATAGCACGCAGTTTCTTCACCGTGCTCTTATATTCCATGGCGGTGTAGCCGCGCTTCATGGCCATCAAAATGCGGTCGCTGCCGTGCTGCACGGGCAGGTGCAAATGGCTCACCAGTTGCGGCACCTTGGCGTACACATCAATCAAGCGTTGTGTGAACTCGTTGGGGTGGCTGGTGGTGTAGCGGATGCGTTCGATGCCAGGAATCTCGGCCACGTATTCGATGAGCAGCGCGAAGTCGGCAATCTCAGACGTGCCGCCCATGGCGCCACGGTAGGCGTTGACGTTTTGGCCCAACAGCGTGACTTCTTTCACGCCTTGTGCGGCCAAGCCTGCGACCTCCACCAATACGTCGTCAAACGGGCGGCTTACCTCTTCGCCACGGGTGTAAGGCACCACGCAGTAGCTGCAATATTTGCTGCAGCCTTCCATGATGCTCACGTAGGCGCTGCCGCCTTCGACGCGGGCAGGGGGCAGGTGGTCAAACTTTTCAATTTCAGGAAAGCTGATGTCCACTTGCGGGCGCATCAGCGATTCGCGTTGGTTCAAAAGCTCAGGCAAACGGTGCAGAGTTTGCGGGCCAAACACCACATCCACATAAGGCGCGCGGGCAATGATGGTGTCGCCTTCTTGGCTGGCCACGCAGCCGCCCACGGCAATCTTGACGCCTTTGGCTTTCAAATGTTGAATGCGGCCCAGGTCTGAGAACACCTTTTCTTGGGCCTTCTCACGGACCGAGCAGGTGTTGAAGACGATCAGATCGGCTTGTTCGGGGTCGTCGGTTTTTTCGTAGCCTTGGGCTTCGCCCAGTACGTCGGCCATCTTGTCCGAGTCGTACTCGTTCATTTGGCAACCGAAGGTTTTGATAAAGACTTTGCGGCTCATGGCTGAGCCTCCCCGTGGGGATAAAAGCAGCGGTTCATGGCGTTGATCCAGAGGCTGTTGAAGAAGCTGCCAATTGTAGTGTCGGCTTCTTTTGTGCATATTTATTGCTCTTATCAGTTGCGGCAATAATTTGCCAGTTTACGAAGTGGCTAAAGCTTGTCCCAAATCAAGCCGATACCCACTGACCTGCCCGAGAGGCGTGTGCGTTGCGCATGGCTTTTGGGCTTTATCTGATGCACCCACTCAAGTGAATTGCCATGAAAAAATATTTAAGACTGATTATTGAAATCGTCATGGGTCTGCTGCTCGCAGGCGCTTTGGCGTTTGGTTACTGGAGCTACTCTGGCAAAAACCACGTCATGAACGAGCTGACAGAAGCCAGCGAAGGCGCGACCGAGGCCCAAGAAGAACTCGAAAAGCTGACCAAGGAATTGGAAGAAGCCAAAGAGAAGCTCGAAGAAGCCGAGCCAGCCGCCCAACAAATGATGGCTGTCAAAGAGTCCTTCAGCAATGGCGTGGTGTTGCAAGACTATGAAGCCTTTATCAAGGCTCAAAAAGGCCCTGTGACCAGCGAACGTCAATTGGGCTTGGGCGCTTTGCGCTTGTTGACCAAGGGTGCAGAAGATCCAGACACCGTCAGCGCCTTCCAAAAGGCGTTGGAGATGGCCGAGTGGTCATCACGTTTGAAATCCATTTGTGCGGCTCAAAACGCCTTGGCTGCTGCAGGTCAAAAAGTCAAAGTGTTGGCTGACTGTGCTGCCGAGAAGCAAGAAGCCAAAGGTCACAAAAAAGGCCATGCTGTCCATTGGGACTACGCGGGTGAAATGGGCCCAGAGAACTGGGGCGATGAGTTCCCCACATGTGGCAAGGGTTTGAAGCAATCGCCGTTGAACATCACCGGTCCATTCGAGAAGTCGAAAGACGTGCTGGTGGTGAACTACAAAGAAGGTCCGTTGAAAATTTTGAACAACGGCCACACCATCCAGGTGAATGTGGAGCCAGGCAGCACCTTGAAAATCAACAAAGACGTTTACAACCTGCTGCAATTTCACTTCCATCGTCCTAGCGAAGAGCAAATCGACGGCAAGCCCATGGCCATGGTGGCGCACTTTGTGCACAAAAACGCCGATGGCAAGTTGGCCGTGATGGGTGTGCTGCTCAACGATGGCAAAGACAACGCCGCGATCCAAACCTTGTGGAACAACGCGCCTAAGGCAGAAGGTCCAGAAGTGGTGGTTGAAGGTGTGAAGTTTGACCCCAGCAGCTTGGTTCCTGCCGCGTTGATGCACTACAGCTACGAAGGTTCGTTGACGACACCGCCTTGTACCGAAGGCGTGAATTTCTACATCTTGAAGACACCTGTGGACATTGGTAAGAAGCAAGTGGTCGACTTCCCATTCAAGCGCAATGCACGCCCTGTGCAGCCTTTGAATGGTCGCAAGATCAACGCGAACTGATTTTTAAGACGAACCAAGTCTTGTGAGAACGCCTGCTCTGTCACCAGAGCAGGCGTTTTTTTTCTGCGTGCGCCCAGCATGGGCGCACTCCTACGGGTGCAAGTCCCGTCGCAAGTTGATCACGACGAGCGAAGTGAAACGCAACTGCATGAGGGCGACCGAGTGTGGGAAGGAAGCGTGGAGCATAAATTGCGAGCCGATGAACAAGAATCGGATAAGAGGCACTGCCAAGCAGGGCGACTGGGCGCAAAACCAAGAAGCTCTTGTGATCAAAGCGAGGTGGTGTATATCCGGCGGTTGTGCAATGAAGGAGTGCGTTCTTACCTGGGGAGACCTCACCTCACGCCTGAAAGGGCGACGATGTTGAATCGGAGTGAGGAGTCAGCAGAGGTCGTAGTAGTCGGAGTTGCGGGGCTGATGAAGCCAGAAGTTAAACGGCGAAGGACCGAAGCAATGGGAGGGCAAACCCCTCAGTTATCGGAAGAGAAAGGCCTCAGATGTTCGCGTCAGCGAAGCTCGCCAGAGTGATGGATAGGGTGAAGCCCGAAAGGTCGTGGCAGCGAGGAATCAATTCCGCCGAACTGAGATAAGGAAAGTCTAGGCGTCGGGTCGGGTAACTACGAGCCTGATGACCTCAACCATTGCAACCGCCCGGTGCGGACCCGCATGCCGGGTGGTGTGGGAGGGGCGCGGTCAATGTGGCCGCCCCCTATCCCGATCTACAAGCAAAGCTTGCGAGTAAAAATGCGCACGAATTAAGAGAGCTTCGGCGGTGGTGACGGCAAGGTATAGAGCAGCGGCATTGCCACGGCGACCAACAAAAACACCATCACGATAAAGAGCAACAACAGCTTGAAAAATTCGGGTGTGTCTGGAAATTTTGATTGGGCTGCGGGTGTTTGCGGTTGCTCAAATTTGACACGTGGAAGTTGTCTGCCCACACCATGGGCGGCAGCGTGTGATCGAAACACATTGACCACAGGCATGCCATTGGGTTGTGCACCGCTGAGCTTGACGGCGACCTTTAAAGCGGCTTGGACTTTTGCGTCGGAAGATGGAAATTGGCTATAGCCACCTTCTTCGAGTTCACGCACCTGGGCTTCGCTCAGATCGCAAAAACGCGCCACACGGGCGCGATCAAGTCTGCAGATAGCTCTCAGTCGAAGTAAGGCTTGGGGGTCAATGAGTTCCGCGTTCATAAGTTCCCCCCAAGCACGCAAGTTAAATCAGTTTGAGGCGCTCTGACGTCGGGACCACGCGTGTCAGACGTACGCCATAACGGTCATTCACCAGTACGATTTCACCTTGGGCGACGACCGAGTTGTTCACCAACAAGTCCAGGGGTTCGCCCGCAATGCGGTCGAGTTCCACCACGCTGCCTTGGGTGAGGCGCATCAAATCTTTGATTTTGATTTGTGCACGGCCCACTTCGATGGACAGGTTCACGACGATGTTTTGCAACACTTCGGGGTTAATGTTGCCGGGCATGGTTGGCTTGAAGTCTTCCAAGCTGGGCTCGACGTCTTCTGCATGCACGGCCACGTCGTCGTGGGTCTCGTGTTCGGCTTCAGTGGCAGCCGCTTCGGCTTCTTCTGTGTCTGGCGTTGGGTTTTCGGTTTTGTCAGTCATGATGTGTTCCTGTCTCAGAGTTTGCCGTGGACGTGTTCGTGGTCAATTTGCACAGCCACTTGTGAGCCGCGTGTGCCCACATTGACGTGAAAGGCGGGCACGCCATTGGTGCTCATCAGTGCGGTGTCGTCTTTCTTAAAGAACAACAAATCGCCTTCTTGCAAATGGTTCAAATGGTGCAGCGTTGTTTTGATTTCACCCATGGTGACTTGCAATTCCAACTTGGCGTCACCTACTGCCGAGGCGAGTTCTTTGCGCCATTTCTTGTCTGACTCTTCGTTGCCTTCGCCGCTTTGTACGCGGCTGCTCAGCAACTCGCGCACAGGCTTTAAGGTGGCGTAGGGGTAGACCAAGTCGATGAAGCCTTTGCCGCCGCTTGCAGTGGCATCGGCTTCAAAGCGGCTCAAGACCACCAAGTCGTTTTCGTCAGCGATTTGTGCGAACTGAGGGTTGATCTCAGAGCTCACATGTTCGCATTCGATCGGCATCAAAGGGCCCCACGCTTCTGTGAGGGAGCGGAAAAACACATCAAGAATGATCTTGATGATGCGTGTTTCTGTCGGTGTGAACAAACGGCCAGGGGGCAACTCGCCCACGCCTTTGCCAAAACCACCAAAGAAACTGTCCAGCGAACTGAATACCACATTGGGGTCAATGATGATGACGGAATTGCCGCGCAACGGGTTCATGCGGACCATGTTCACCGACAACGGTGCACGCAGGCCTTTGAGGTAGTCGCCAAACTTCAAGATTTGCACACGCGTGGGATTCACGCGTGGACTGGTGCGTAGCACTTCGAGCAAACCAAGACGGAACAGTCGGATGAAGCGTTCGTTGATCATGTCGATCGACGAGACGTTCACACCTAGGCTGCTGTCTTCGCTGGCGAGGTCGTGCTTGCGTACCCGAACGCTTTGGTTGAAGCCGGTGTCGGTCTCGATCGAACCGTCACGCACGCCTTCCGACAGCGCGGCCAGTTCTTCGTCCGAGAGCAGGTTAGATTTCATGGGTAGTCAAGTGTTACTGCATCACAAAAGAGGTGAAGAACACATCTTCAATGCCGCCGAAATCTTCGTATTTCATCAGCATTTCGTTCATCACCACTTTGATTTTGGCGGCTAAGTCGGTGCGAAAGTCTGGTTTGGCCACATCGGCTTCTGTGCTTTGACGCATCACGTCCAAGACTGCAGAGCGAATGGCAAATTCATGCTTCTTCACGTTGTCAAACACGCGTGAGTCGTAGTGCGTCATCACCGCCACCTGCACCACCATCACCTTTTTAGAGCCCGTGATGTTGGTCATGAACTCTTTATCGATTTGCAAATAAGTGTTCTCAAAGCGTGTGGCTTCGGCTTCCTTCTTGACTTTCGATGGACCTTCGGGGGTTGCGCTGTGTGCGTTTTCGGCCTCTTTCTCTAATTCGTCCACTTTTTCGTGGGCGGCGGCTTCGCTCTTATGTTCAAAGAAGCCAGAGAAATACAAGGTGCCGAACATCACCGACATGATCAAGATGACCACGGACAACGCGATCACCAAGATCAAAAGAATCGGTTTCTTTTTCTTAGGTTCGCCTTCGACGACTTCTTCCGTCGGTGCTGCTGCTGCTTCTGCCATATCGTTCTCCTAATGTTCAGATTGTCATGTGTAATTTATGCATAGAGGTCAAGCAAAGACGTATTGGCCTTGCTGCGGACTGAGGTCACGCTGGATGCGCTGTCTGAGCCGTTGACTTGCGAAGATGAATTGTCTCTAACTTGAGATTGCTTACCTGCATTTCCCGAGTTGTTTTGTTGGGCGTTGCCGCCACCTTGTCCGATGTTGACTTGCCCCGCGTTGATGCCAAGGTTACCAAGTGCGTCACGTAGGCGTTGGCTGCTGTTTTGTAGCAGATCGCGGGTGAGCGGATTGTCAGCGCGGAATACGGCATCGAGCTTGCCGTCTTTCATTTCAAGTTGAATTTCCACGCCGCCCAAGTTGGAAGGGCGTAGCGCAAATTTCATTTTCCACTCGCCATCGCTGAGCTGCTTGTGCATGCGGGCAGCGAGTTCTGTGGCCATTTTGTCGCTGAGCTGGTCGTAGACCTCGCTCATGTTGGGGGTTGCTGCCTGTGTCGCATTGGCGGACGTGATATGGGTTGTGTTGTTGCGATTCAGTGTTTGCGCGAAGCTGCTGAGGTTGCTGCTGTCGCCTTGTGACGGCTGTTGGTCGGCATTGCTCTCTCCGCCAGTTTCTTCGGAGAAGCTAGACAAAAGAGCGCTCACATCTTTTTCGTTTACACCCGTGCCAAATAAGGAAAGCATGTCAATCGTGCTAGGGGGCGAAGTGTTGACTGGCGTGTTAAGTGGCAGCACCGCGGCAGGTAAGACGGTGATTTGCAATTGCTGAATGGCCGCCATGTCCGTGGAGGTCAGTCCTGGCAAAACGTTGGCGGCTGTTAATGCGGGAGCACTGACAACGCTGGTTGCACCTAGGCCTAGATTGGCATCTGAAATCGTCGTGTCGGTTGGTAATGTCAACCCGCTGATGGCCGCCAGTGGTGCAGAGACAGCGTTACTGTTGTCAGGTGATGTGGCCTTTTGCAGACCCGTGAGTTCGACACCTATTGCCGTTTGCAGCGGATTGGCGGCTGTAGACAAAGTGACAACGGGTGACAGCCCCGTTGTGTTTGCGGTCAGTTCGGGATTGGTTGCTGTTAATGCGGTTGCGAACGCTGCTGGGGTGGGTGCGAGTGTTGCCGCGGTGGGTGTGGCGGGCATGCTGGGGGCTTGCCCAAGCAGATTTTTGATCGTTGATTCATCTAAACCCATCGATTTGGCAAAAGCAGCCAAGCTTTCAGGGCTGGGTGCTTTTTTGGGGTCTGTGATGATGCGCACTTGCGGGCTTAGCTCAATCGTCTGCAATGGCGTGGGTGTGCTGACGCTTGTGGTTTGCGTGCTCTCTGTCGTAGTGGCCAGGGGCTCGGCTGTGACTGCCGCATTTGCATTGACCGACACAATAGGCGCTGCGCTCAAAGGAGCCACAGGTGAGGTTTGTACTAACCCTTCTAATGAAGAAGGGGCATTGGTAGGGGCTGTTTTTTGTGTGGTCACCCGAGCACGGTGGCGTGCATGGGGCGAGGCTGAGTCCGCCATGTCTGAATTGGGATTCACATCCGCTTCAGTGCCTGCATCGCTGCTCGTTTGTGTCGTCGTATCCGTGTTGTCTCGGTTTTTTTCGTAGGCGGCGCGCGTGTCGTGTGCTTCTTGATGCAAACGTTCGGTGTTGCGAGGCTCGACGAATTGCTGTGAATTTTCTTGTGGACGAGCTTGTGACGCTCGCTGTTCCTGAGGTTGCTCAGGCGGTTGAGTCGCATCAGCGGCAATAGTTTGCCGCTGTAGTGGTACCAAGCGTTGCATTTGGCGCGCCATGACATCTGCGAAATCGAACCCCAAATTAGCACCCGTAGACGGGCCTGCCCCAGTGCGCGCGCCTTGTGGCGCGGTGATGCTGGTGCTAGTTGGCACCAGCGGTGCTGGTGGCATTTGGAGATAGCTGGACAGGTTCATGGTGGTCTTAAAACGAGTTTGCCAACGAGTTAAGCAAGAACTGTGACAGGTCACTTCTTGCCGCTGCTGGCCGAAACACCCATCAGTGTCAGTTTGACTTGGCACATCGATTGCTTAATGAACATGCCTCGAAAGTTTTTTCAAGGCAAAAAGAAATCTAAACGTTCCACTTTCAACTGGATTCCTCTGATGAGCACACTCACTCTGTCAACGATTCGACACAACTTGTCGAAATTTGACCTCTCCGGACTAAGTATTCCGGTGGTGGTGCTCGTCATCATGGCGATGCTGGTGCTGCCTTTGCCGCCCATCTTGTTGGACTTTTTATTTACTTTCAACATTCTTTGCAGCTTGATCGTGATCATGATTGCCATTGGCACACGCAAGCCACTTGAGTTTTCATCCTTCCCCACGGTCTTGTTGTTTGCCACCATGCTGCGCTTGGCGCTGAACGTGGCGTCGACCCGAGTTGTTCTGGTCAATGGCCATGAAGGTTCTCATGCTGCTGGTAAGGTGGTTCAGGCGTTCGGTGAATTCGTGATTGCCGGTAACTATGTCGTGGGTTTCATCATCTTCGGTATCTTGATGATCATCAACTTCGTGGTGGTGACCAAAGGTGCTGGCCGTGTCTCTGAAGTGAACGCCCGTTTCACCTTGGATGCGATGCCCGGTAAACAAATGTCAATTGACGCTGACTTGAACGCTGGCGTGATTGACCAAGATACCGCCAAACAACGCCGCGCAGAGTTGGCCCAAGAATCTGACTTCTTCGGCTCCATGGACGGTGCCTCTAAATTCGTGAGCGGTGACGCCATGGCCGGTTTGTTGATTCTGTTGATCAACTTGGTCGGTGGTTTGATCATCGGTGTGGCCCAGCATGATTTGCCTGTGGCCGAGGCTGGCAAGATTTACACCTTGCTCACCATTGGTGACGGCTTGGTGGCTCAGATTCCATCGTTGTTGTTGTCACTGGCGACCGCCATCATCGTGACCCGCGTGACGACCGCTGAATCTATTTCTGAGCAAGCCTCTGTTCAGTTGGCTAACCCCACCGCCCTGTTTATTTCGGCTGTGATTTTGATGATCTTGGGCATGGTGCCCGGTATGCCGCACTTGATGTTCATCACCTTGGCTTTGGCTTCTGCTGGTTTGGGTTTGATGATCGTCACCCGCGATGTGCAAGAAGAACAAGCCGAACAGGCCGTTAAAGATGCCACACCGACAGATGCACCCAAAGAACTCGACTGGGACGATGTGGACCAAGTTGACCTCATCGGTTTGGAAATTGGTTACGGCTTGATTCCCTTGGTCAACGCCGAAACAGGCGGCGAGTTGATGACTCGCGTCAAAGGCGTGCGCAAGAAATTGTCTGCTGAGTTGGGCTTCTTGGTCCAACCCGTGCGTATCCGTGATGACTTAAACATTGACCCAGACGCTTACAACATCGTGCTCAAAGGCGTGGTGCGTGGCAAAGGCGAAGTCAAAGTCGGTCGCGAGTTGGCCATCAACCCCGGTCATGTGTATGGTCAGTTGGAAGGCATTGCCACCCGTGAACCCGCATTCGGCTTAGAAGCTGTGTGGATCGAACCCTCACAACGCGACCAAGCCCGTACCTTGGGTTACACCGTGGTCGACGCTGCTACCGCTATTTCTACCCACCTCAACAAAGTCTTGCGTGAAAACGCTTCTGACATGTTGAGCCACGACGAAACCCAACAATTGCTCGATAAATTGGCCGCCAAGTCGCCCAAGATTGTTGAAGACTTGGTGCCCGGCAAGCTGTCACTCGGCATCTTGACCCGCACTTTGCAAAACCTGTTGGCCGAGTCGGTTTCCATCCGCGACATGCGCACGATTGCAGAAGCCCTCACAGAAGCCAGCACCCGTACGCAAGACCCCGAACAGCTCACCGCCATGGTTCGCCCCAAGCTCGGCCGCATGATCATGCAAAGCTTGATCGACGGCGACGACGGTTTGCAAGTCATGACGCTGGAGCCTTCGCTGGAGCAATTGCTGCACAACGTGCTGCAACAAAGCCAACCCGGCCAAGCCGTGGTGATGGAGCCGGGTCTGTCAGAAAACTTATTTGCCGGTTTGCGCGAAGGCGCGCGCACCGTAGAAGAAATGGGTCACCCCGCTGTGTTGGTGGTGTCCCCCGTGATTCGTGGTTGGTTGTCTAAAGCCGCACGATTCCGCGTGAACGATTTGACTGTGCTGTCTTACAGCGAAATTCCGGACGATCAGGCCGTCAAAGTGATCCACACCGTGGACGCCAAAGCCCGATAAACCGTAAACCTATAACAAAGACAGAGTGAGCTGACCCTATGGAACTCAAACGCATTCTTGCCCGCGACATCCGCGCTGCCAACGAAAAAGCCGTGGCCCAATACGGCCCCGACGTGCTCGTGATCTCCAGCAGCCAAGCCAACGGTTTGACTGAGCTGATCGTGGCGGTCGATTTGGCCCCCTTGACGCCCGAGGAAGCTGATCCGTTTGTGAAGACAAACTTTGCATCATCGGCTAAGCCAACTGGCAAGTTCGATGTGTTGCTGGGTCAAACACTCGATCAAAACAAACGCGATGCCCGCGAGCGCCAAGCCACCAAAGTGGCTAAGCCTTTGGTTGAAATGGCGGCTAAACCTGCAGCGCCCAAGGTCAAACCAACTGTCAAAGTGTCAGCGCAGCCTCTGCAAGAAGCAGACAAGCGTGATGCCCAAGAGCACGACGCCTTGCGTGGCCGTGAAATCGTGGCGCTGGTGCGTGAAGAGCTCAATTCCTTGCGTCGTGAATTCAAACTCGGCCAACAAATGGCGGCCTGGCAACAAGGCGGCATGCCTTTGCCCGCTGCCATCTCGCCTTTGCGCGATGCTTTGAACGATGCGCCCATTCCTGTCGCTTTGCGTGCCTTGTTGATTGACAGCATCAAAGACCACGACAACATGGCCGATGCCATGGGTGCTTTGAGCCGCCAGCTCAGCCATTCGGTGGAGCAAGAACAAGCACACACACCCGTGTCTGGTATCCACGCTTTGGCGGGTCCTTCGGGCGCGGGCAAGTCGATGATGATTGCGCGCTTGGCTCAAAACGCTGCGCAACACCATGGCAGTGAAAAAGTCATGGTCATCAGCTTTCAAGACCAGCGTGCTGGTGCTTGGAACCAAACCCAATTGTTGTGCGCGCAGTCCGGTGTGGATTCGTTCCGCGCCACCAATGCGTCTACCTTGAAGCTCTTGCTCGATGAGCACATCGACCGTCAGCTCATCTTGATTGATACCGCTGGCGTGCAAATGAACGAGCGCTTGGCCGAGATTCGCGCCATGAATTTGAATGTGCAATGCCACGCGGTGATTCCCGCCGACGCATCTGCCGCCAACATCCGCCGCGTGTTTGAAAATACCGACAACGTGTGGGCCTCTTTGATGTTGAGCAAGCTCGACGAGTCCAACCAACCTTGGGCCTTGTTGCAGTTCTTGACCGACAAATCCTTGAGCGTGTCTGTCGCTAGCCACGGCGAGCGCACCATCGATTTGGTGCAAGACGTGTCGCTGGCTGGCTTGGTGCAATGTGCCCTCGACAACTTACCTTTGCCAGAAACCGAAGAACAGTTACAACAAAAAGCGCGCGATGCAGCTGTCAACGAGTTGGCAGCATCCAAACTGTCGCAAATCGCGGCGAAATTCAAAACCGAAACCACAGGCTTGACCCATGAGTAAACAACGAAAAACAGAAGTCATCGGCATCGCCAGCGGTAAAGGTGGCGTTGGTAAAACCACGACCTCTATCAACTTGGCTGTGGCGCTCACGCAGTTGGGTCACAGTGTCATGTTGTTTGACGCCGACCTCGGTTTGGCCAATGCCCAAATTGCTCTCGGTGCGCGCGCTGAATACAACTTGGGTCACTTCTTGGCAGGTCAAAAAACACTGAAAGAAATTCTCGTCACCACCCGTCAAGGCGTGAAGCTCATTCCCGGTGCCTCGGGCATGCAAGAGCTGGCAGGCTTGAGTGATATTCAAGCGGCCAGCATCGTGCAGTCGTTTGGTGTATTGGCTGACGATGTTGATTATTTGATCGTCGACGTTGCAGCCGGTATTTCGCCTTCGGTCTTGTCGTTCTTGGCTGCTTGCCAACGCCGCTTCATCGTGGTGAAGGACGATCCATCGTCGATTGCCGATGCCTACGGAACCATCAAGATCTTGAGCAAAGAGATGGGTCTGGATGAAATCTATCTCTTGCCCAACATGGTCAAGAGTCAGTCTGAAGGTTGGAAACTTTATAAAAAGCTCAACGACGTGTGTGTGCGTTTCTTGGGCGAGTCGGTGCACTACCTCACCTCGATCGAGGAAGACGAGATGGTGTTGCGCGCCCTCAAAAAATACCAGTCGGTGATGGAACTCGCCCCTGGCACAGCCGCCGCTCGTGACTACATGCGCTTAGCCGAGGCATGCACGCACTTGCGGCCGATTGACCACCCCTCGGGCGGTCTGCAATTCTTCATGGAGCGACTGATGCAAAACAGTTCGTCTGACACATGAGAACACTTTCCCCCCTACAAATGTACGGATCTTGCAAGCCCAAAGGCGAGGACTTGGTCATGGCCCATTTGGGGTTGGTCAAGCGCGTCGCCTTGCACTTGAAAGCTCGTATCCCTGCATTCATGGAGCTCGATGAGCTGATTCAAGTGGGCATGATTGGCTTGCTGGAAGCTTCGCGCGCCTTTGATCCAGTCAAAGGCATTGAGTTTGAAAACTTCGCCCACAGCCGTGTGCGCGGTGCCATGCTCGACGAAGTGCGTCGCTTGTCGTTTCTGCCTCGCTCAGCGGTGGCGTTCAACAAAGAGCACAACACCACGGTGCATGCTTTGGCGGCTGAGTTGGGTCGTGCACCCACGCAAGCCGAAATTGCGGAGTACATGGGCAAAGACCTTGAAGAGTTTCACAAAGAACGCGGCAAAGCCAAACGCTTTGAGACGTATTCGATGGAAGTGGTCACCGAAGAGGTGATGACGATTGCGGATGACGCCTCGCAGCAGCCCGATGTGATCGTGGAAGAAGCTCAATTTATGGATGCGGTGACGGATGCCATCGCGCAGTTGCCTGAGCGTGAACAACTGGTCATGCAGCTCTACTATGTGGAAGAGTTCAACCTCAAAGAGATTGGCGAAACCTTGGGCGTGAGCGAGTCTCGCGTGAGCCAGATTTTGTCGTCTGTGGTCAAAAAACTGCGTGGCACCTTGAAGGTTGACAACGCGGCTGAAACCGAGAAAGCCGAGACACGGAGGCACGCATGAGTAACTTCATGATGAACATGATCTCTTGGGTCTTGCTGCTTTTGGTGATCCTCACGCTCTATCTCATTGACAAGGTTAACCACTTGGCCAAGATGTACGAAGCGCCCAAACCGCAAACTCCAGCGTTGCCGGACTTTGAGCATGAAGTGCCTGGCGATTTGTTGTTTTCTGGTTTGGAAGGCAAAAAGTTGTGGGATGCCATGAATGGTCGTCAAGTAGACGGCTTTGACACCACCTTGATTGATGCACTGCGTCCGCATTACGAGCCGATTTTGCGAGAACACATCATTGCCACATTTAAAGATGGCTTGGAAGAAGTGGGGAGCGACGAAAGCAAGGTACCCAGTTCAACGCGCAAGATTTCGACGGCGCGCGGGTTCATCCAATCTTGGTTGCCCCCTCAGCATTTGGGTAGCATTTACCGCTCGGCGATGGAGTTTGCAGGCAGCTATGCCAATGACCCAGAGCCGGAAGTGTTGTTGCGCTTGAAGCAAACGGTCGACAGTGTGGTGGACATGTTGTATCAACGTGTGGGAATCACCAATGAAGTGCCATTCTCAGAGTCCTTGTTTGATGAAGTGCCAGTCCACGATCCCGAAGAGGCCGTGTTGGCGCTGACCGATGAGTCGGCATCTTCCGAGGTCTTGGGTGATGGTCTGTTGGAGAACAGCGATGTGCGTGAACCGACGCCTGAGGATTTAGCCCAGGGGCTGGAGCATGTGCAAGCCTATGAAGACCAGCAGCGGCAAGAAGTCGCCGCAGAGACGATAGAGGCAGTCATGCATCCTGAAGGTGCGCGTGAGGCTAAAACTGCTTAATATGAATTCACATCTCCTCGTCACGAATGTGGCTCAAGTTTGGGCAGCCTCTTCCGATACTGTCTGTGTACGCTAAGAAATACACAGGAGTTATCAAATGCGAGCCAATTCACGAGCCATTCAGAGTTACGGCGATGTCAAAGTCAGCAGCGGCGTTGCCACGGCCAACAATGTGCAATTGATCCAGATGTTGTTTGATGGCTTGTTGGAGAGTTTGTCCACAGCGCGTGGCCACATCCAGCACAAAAATATCACAGAGAAATCCAAAGCCATTGCACGTGCCAGCCGTATCGTGATTGGTTTGCAAGGTGCCTTGGATTTCGAAAAAGGCGGCGATTTGGCTAACAACCTCAATGAGTTGTACAGCTATGTGACTCGTCGCTTGTTTCACGCCAATGCCCACAACGATGTGGCTGTGTTGGACGAAATTTATGGTTTGATGCGCGAAATTCGCGATGCTTGGGAAGGCGTACCTTCTTTGGTTCCCGCGTCTGCAAAATCCGCTGGTTTGATGAATTGAGGCCCTGATCATCCTTTGGGGTGGGGTGTGCTTCTTTTCAGTTAATCTTGCAGGTTGTCAGTTAAATTTCAGTGCGTTCTAGTTTTCTAGGTGTCGCAGCCTGCTTGGGAGTTGTAGATGAATTCAATTATTGGTGTCGTGGTCCTATTTGTTTGTGTGTTCGGTGGTTACATCGCACACGGAGGCGCCATGGAGCCTATTCTTCACGCCGCGCCTAATGAGCTATTCGTGATTGGCGGTGCTGGTATTGCGGGCATGATCTCGGGCAACAGCATGTCCATCTTTAAGGGATCAATGGCCGGTTTTGGTCGCGTGATCAAAGGTCCCAAGTACAAAAAAGATGACTACGTTGCGATTCTTGCGGTCGTTTCTAAGTTGATGAAAACGCTCAAGGCCGAGGGGGCTGTGGCGATGGAATCACACGTTGAAAACCCAGAAGCCAGCGCGATTTTTGGTGAATGTCCCAAGATGCTGCACGACCATGGGTTGGTCGGTTTAATTTGCGACACGATCCGTTTGATGGTGGTGTCTTCGGGCACCCTGAGCCCTTATGCCGTAGAAGATGTGATGGATGCCTCTATTAAATTGCACCACCACAACGAACTCAAGCCTGCCGAAGCGATTGCAGGTTTGGCAGGCGCTTTGCCTGCGTTGGGTATTGTGGCTTGCGTGTTGGGTGTGGTGAAAACCATGGCGGCGATTGATCAGCCCCCTCCTGTTCTGGGCGGTATGGTTGGTTCGGCGCTGGTGGGTACCTTCTTGGGGGTGTTTATGGCTTACGGTGTTGCCGAACCATTTGCTGCGCGCCTCAAACAAATCGTGGATGAGGATGGTGAAATCCTCAAAGCCGTGAAGCAAATCATCATTGGTAACATGCACGGATATCCTGTGCCTCTGATTCTTGAGGCAGCACGTGTTTGTCTGAGCCACGAGAATCAGCCAAGCTTTGGTGAATTGTTTGATGCATTGAGAAAATAATGGCGGATGAAAAAGATTCGGCAGCCGTAGCACCGGCTGATGCCGACCAAGCAGCGCAAGAAGCAGCCGCAGCAGCGGCTGCTTTGGTTGCTGCTGAGGCTGCCAAAAAAGCGGAAGAAGAGAAAGAAGTCGCGCCTGCCCCTGTCATCATCATCAAGAAAATCATTGATGATGGTCACGGCGGCGCTCACGGTGGCGCCTGGAAGATTGCGTTGGCCGACATGATGACGGCGATGATGGCCTTCTTCTTGTTGATGTGGCTGTTGGGCGCTTCTAACGAAGATCAGCGCAAGAGCATTGCCGATTACTTCAAACCCACGTCGCAGAGTTTGGTCGCCATTGGCCAACTTGCAGGCTCGAACGGCGTGTTGGGCGGTCGTTCGATTATTGACCCCGATGGCTTCCCGTTTGCTGCCAAGCAAACCGGCTTGCTTGAGCGTTTGACACCGCGTTCTGAAGGCGGGCCTAACCCCAGCACCGACCCTGGTCAAGAAAACAACAACCCCTACTCAGACCCAGACAAACTGACACCTGAGCAGAAGAAAGAAATCGCCCAGGCCCAAGAAAAGGCTGACTTTGACAGGCTCGAAAAAGAGATTGAGCAAAAGTTGTCTGAAAACAGAAAGTTGGGTGGCCTGAAAGATCAAGTGTCTGTCACGCGTGACAAACAGGGCTTGCGCATCGAGATCATTGACAAAGCCGACTTCGCCATGTTTCCCAGCGGTAGCATGAGCATGCAAGGCAAAGCATCAAGCTTGATCACCGAAATTGCTGCATCTTTGGCGGATATGCCCAACAAGATTGCAATTCGTGGTCACACCGACAGCGTTCCGTTTAACAACAAAGAAGGCCGTAATAACTGGTCACTCTCGGCTGAACGTGCCGAAGTCACCCGTGCTTTATTGGAGAAGAGTGGAATCAAAGAAAACCGTTTCGCTCGCATCGAGGGCGTGGCTGATACCGATCCGTTCAACCCCAAAGACCCACGTGATCCACGCAACCGCCGTATGAGTATCACGGTGCTCTACAACGACCAAGATTGATCGTTAAGCAGCGCGCAGTTCGTACTTGTTGATCTTTTCAATCAAGGTGGTTCGCTGCAAATTCAGCAGCTTGGCCGTGCGTGAGACATTGCCTGAGTTGCGGGTCAAGGCTTGTTCAATGATGCTGCGTTCAATTTGAGCCATGCGTTCTTTGAGCGATAGGCCTTCAGGCGGTAAATGCGGCATGCCTTGTGCCAGCATGATGAGGCCTTCAATTTCGTTTTCCTCGTCCGCAGGTGTTGCCTCATTTTTCATTTCGGCCAGCACTTCTGGCGGGGGCGTCATTTCCAACTTTGCCAACAAAGGCGCTTGAGCTTGCAACTCTGCTTGTGCTGACACCAAGCCTTTTGGCAGCAGGGTAGGGGGGATAGCCCTTAAATCCAGTTCTTGACCCGCGTACAACGTGCTGAAGCGGTCTACCAAGTTAGACAACTCACGTACATTGCCGGGCCAAGGGTATTTTTGCAAGGCTGACATGAAGTCGGCCTTGAAGCGAATGGGTTGTTTGCCAAAGTTGGTACATTTTTTAGCGAAAAAAGCCAACAATTCAGCCACGTCATCGTTGCGTTCACGCAACGGTGGAGTCACCATAGGCAGCACATTGAGTCGGTAATACAAGTCTTCACGGAATCGGCCCGCTGCAATTTCGTTCTCTAAATCACGGTGAGTCGCGGCCACCACACGCACATCCACCTGTACTTGGCGGCTGCCACCAATCGGGTCTACCGTGCGTTCCTGCAACACGCGCAGCAACTTCACCTGCATGTCTAGTGACATGTCGCCAATCTCATCTAAGAAAATTGTGCCTCCGTGGGCCAGCTCAAAACGACCAATACGATCGGCCACAGCACCCGTGAAAGCCCCCTTACGGTGGCCAAATAGCTCGCTTTCCAGCAAATCCTTAGGAATCGCAGCGCAGTTGATCGGCACAAAGTTGGCGCCACAACGGTCTGATTGCTCATGCAGCAGCCGAGCCAATAGCTCTTTGCCTGTGCCACTTTCACCAGTGATCATCACCGTGGCATTGGAGTTGGCCATCGTTGCGACCAATTGGCGCAACGTTGCCGCTGACTCGCTTGAGCCAATAAAGTTTGTCGTTGGTTTCATGTCAAAAATTCCTACACATCATTGTCGATGACAACAAATATTTCACAAGACAGAAAAAGTATTCGTCTTGCAATTTGTTAAAGATGCGCAGTTCGGTGCCGAATCAAAGGGGAGACCTCTCAAGGACATAGACATGAACCGCATCACTTTCTGGGCTGTGACAGCCTCCGCTATTTTGTTGACCGCTTGTGCCAACACGCCCCCACCCATGCCTGCGCAAGCCCGCATGGACGATGGTGCCAACATGATCACGCCTATGACCCAAAAACGTGAGACTTTGGTCGCCACGGGGTATGCGGTGATTAGTATTCAAAATCACCGCAATCCTGCCCAGCAGCGTTTGTTGGCCATCCGTGCATCGAAACTTGACGCTTACCGCGCTTTGACCGAGCAGGTCTACGGCCAGCAACTCGATGCCAGCACCACCGTGGCTGACATGACCGTGATGAGTGACACCTTCCGCGCCCGCGTCGAAGGTGTGATTTACGGTGCCGTGCTGGTGAGCATCACACCTGTGGGCGACGACACCTATGAAACCACGATGTCCTTGGATCGCAATGTAGTCAATGACTTGCGTGCCTTGTACATCGCGAGCTTGAGTAACAAGCGCAACTAAGAAGCGCAACTAAGCTTCGTTGAAAAAAGACTTTGCATATGTGGACTTTGTCACGTCGACACCTCTGTATAGCTGCCTTGTTAGTAGGGTGGGGGGGTGTCAACTTTTCAGTTGGTGCTGCTGAACTGAGCGCGGAAGAGCGTCTCAAGGCCATTCGCAGCGCCATGGTGGAAGCTGCCATGAAGTCCAACACCCGCGTCAGCGCCACGAGCTGGATGGAGAGCGACGGCAAATTACGAGAACTCAATCGGTTTTCGTCTGAAATCAAGCTCCGCGACTTGCAAGTGGCACGCTACGTGCGTGATGCGGGCCAACAGCCCCAAGCGGAGTTGGCCGTTGCTCACATGGAAGCTGTGAAACCAGGTCGTTGCGAAGCGCCTCAAGCCAAGGCCCCATTGCGCCAAGTGATGACGATCGGTATGGATTTGTCATCTGGCTTAGCACCCGCCCAGCGCTACCAAGCTCAACAACTAGGCTTTGCAGCGCGTACACGCTTGATGCAAGCCGGTGCGCGTGCCGAGCGTTGGCGCCTCATCAGCACCCAGACACAAGCCCGTACGTATGACCGTTTGGTTCACGACCATGGCGAAGAGCATGTGCAGTGGCACGCACAACTCACCGTCACGCCTGTGCCCTTGAGCGGTGTGTCTGATGACTATTCGGCCTTTGGCATGACCTTGCAGGTCAGCGGTCCTGGCCAACGTCAAGGCTGGTTCACCGCAGAAGAGGTCGTCGTACCAAGTTTGTCCACACAAAGTCACGGCACACCCAAGATAGATACCGAATCCAATGCTGCCATTGCTCGTGCCGTGGCCACCATGGTGGCGCAGCTCGACAAACAGTTGGCCTGTGACCCGCAAGCCTTCTCGGTAGAGCAAACCGATGGCCGCTTGGCTCTAAACGCTGGTGCTTATGCAGGACTGCGCGTGGGCGATAAGATCATGATTGCTGATCCTTCGGTTTTACCTCGTTACACCTTAGAGCCTGGTGCGCTTGATACCGCTGTGTTGGCCGAAGTGAAAGCGGTCACCCCTTATCAAGCCGAAATCAAACAAGTGGCTGGACGCAAACAAAAATTCAATGGGGCTTGGGTTGCTTGGCCTTACACCTATTAAAAAATCGACGGGAGAGAACCGACCATGAACACGCCTACCACTTCACTTCGCACATGGCTGTGCTGCGTTGTATTGGCCGCCCCAATGTTGGCGATAGCTGCCAGCCCAGCCCCCCACAGTACTTACAAAGTTGTGTCGGGCGACACGCTGGACAAAGTGATTCATAAAACCATGCCTGAGAGCCCTTTGCGGATCGAAATTTTGCGCAATGCGTTTGTGCAGCAAAACCCTCAAGCTTTCACCAAATCTCCTCCTCGAGCCTTGATAGCGGGCGCGGTGTTGAACGTGCCAAATCATGACGACTTGTTGCGTACATTCATGGTCCCCGGTCAGTCTGCCGGTAATAGTGGTACGCAGCGCGGCGGCGGTTACTCGACGGCTGACATGAACATGAGTGAGCGCAAAAATTGGGTACGCTTCCCCTAAGGGGTCATCATGGCCATCTTGGGTCCTGAAGGTGTCCAGGCCATAGTCCGTATGGCGCCTATTCATGCGGAGATGCGTACGGCGTATGTAGAGGCGCCTGTCGCGCGTCAATTGGGCTTACACGATGGACAAGTGGTGCAAGCCACAGCGGCACTGCGCAACGACCAGCTCAAGCTGGTGCTCAATGAACACAGCTTTAATGTGCCCTTATTTCCCTATATCAAAGAGGGTGACTTGGTGCAAATGCGTGCGCATCTTTTGCCCACAGGCAAATGGGCTTTGCAATTGCTGCATACCGGCAGCTTTGCGGGGCCTGAGGCCCCGGCCGCAGCCATTCCTACTCGGCTGAGCACCTTGTTGTTTCAGCCGGGTGGTTTTACAAGCTTGCTCACGCTCTTGCGTCCCGGTGTATTTGAAAGTTTGGTTCCCGTGCAAGACACAGGTGAGCTCAAAAAACGTATCAATGCCCAACGTTTGAGTATGGGGAGCTTGCAAGCACAAACCTTGAAGCGGTTCATCTTGGGTCACACCAAAACTAGTGAATCTAGCTTGGCCGATGGCGAAGCCGTGGCCGATGACACCAAAGTGCTGCTGCGTTTGCTAATGGCCGAACGCTCACGCGTGGAAGAGCAAGACGGTGATTCAGAGCAGAGTCTGCATCATGCGTTGGATGAACTTGAGGCCTCGCAGGTGCAGTCTGCCCAAAACTTGCACAGGGGAGATGTGAACTTTGCGCTGGTCATTCCTTTCCGAGATGCCGATCCTGTGGAGCTGCACTTCGAACAAAAAGGTAGCAAACCAGGGCAGCCTAAAAATCCGATGGTGGTCAACATGCACACCCAAAGCCGTGTGTTGGGTGAGGTTTGGCTCAAAACCACGATCAGCAATAGCTCGCAGGTAGATTTGACCATGTGGGCCTTGAAAAAGGATGTGGCTGATTTGGCCAAATTCAACGCCAGTGAACTGACCTACGAATTAGAAAATGCAGGTTTGGTGATGGGTAGTTTTCAGGTCTACAACGCCCCGCGCCCTGATGCGAACAATGATCGTCCTGCGCCTGACCACGGTGCTTTGGTGGACACACAAGCATGACTGACAAGCGCTACACCCAAGCCGTGGCCTTGGAATATGGTCGCAACAAAGTGCCAACCTTGACCGCCAAGGGGGACGACGAATTGGCACGCCGCATCGTGGCGGAGGCTAAAAAACAGGGCGTGTATGTGGCAGAAGACCCACGTTTGTTAGCCATGTTGAGCCGACTCGATGTGGGTCAAGAAATTCCGCAAGACATGTTCACCGCCGTTGCCGTGATTTTGGCGTGGGTGTATTGGCTCAAGGGCATGCAGCCTGGGGATGAGAAGTCGAAATCGATGTGAAGGGGAGGTGGCTTACACCCGCACTTCGTCTTAAGCGTCAGAGTAGCCGCGTCCACCGCGTCGCACGCGCGAGAGTTTGCCTAAGCGGTCGTAAATTTCGACTGAGCTGGTGGGGTCTTGCGCTTGCAGGCTTTGTAACGCGCCACGGATGGCGTCAATTTTTCGACCTATTAGCACTTCGTTGCGGCGATGCATATCTCGGCAATGGGCCATGTGCTCTTTGAAGCCATCCCACTCTGGGCCGAGTGCATCCGCTGAATCGGGGCCCTGAATACCTGCGAGCTGCGCGAGCTGTTGCAGCAACTCATTCTTCGCGGCTTGTGACGCTTCAAAGGCGTCTAAGTTTTGCACTTTCAGTTGCTCGAACTCAAGCTCAAGCATGTCCTGAAGCGTTTGCGCCAAAGCCAAAGCCTGCTCTAGTGGAGAGGCTTCTGTGGCCATCGCAGGTGTTGTCATTTCGGGCAAAGACCGATCAGTTTGAAATCATTTTTTCGAGAGCTACAAAGTTCTCAGCAATGCGGCGTGGGTTCACAGGGTAGTTGCCTTCCTTGATTGCCTGCTTGATGGCTTCTACTTTGGAGCGGTCGAAATCAGGCTGTGCCATGACCTTTTGGGCAACGTTGCTCAAGCTCACTTTGTCTGCTCCTGCGGAAGATGCTTTCTCCATAGACGGAGCCAAGTCTTCTTTGGCTTGCGCGGCAGAAGGGCTTCGTTTCTCGACTTTGTCGATGGCACTGCGAATGGCAGCGTTCGATTGCGTCATACGACCGTAGTTTGAAATAGCGTCATTCATGATGGTTTCACTTTCTTCGACCTGTCAAAAGCAGGTCAAACTTTCTCACAACACTTCAATCGACCCCAAATTCTAGAACTTGAGTGTTTTTTGAAATATCTTTTCTGGATACTACTTTTCACCTCATCTTGGCGGTGTTGGGTCCAGTGATCACGCCATAGAGTGATCGACCCGAATCGACATTTTTTAAGCGAATTTGTTCACCTAAACCACCGTCTTGCAACGCCTCAGCGCGCATTGTGATGGAAAAGCCTTGTCCTTCGCCCGCATTGACTTGAACCTCTTGTCCGCGCTTGACCAATACAGCGGTCTTCACGTCATACGAACGCAGAGGGGTGTTGGGTGTGAGGTCACGCACCAACTCCATGTTTTTTAATAAATTTGTGTCTGAAATGATTTGGTTTTCCATGCCAGCCGCAGGCATCTCTGCATAGCTGAACATTTCGGGTCGGATGACCGTGCCGCGTTTGAGCAAATCTTTAGACACCAATACTTTGTACAAGGTCGGTGCTGGCGCGCCAGTGCGATTGACTGGCGCTGTGGCTTGGCCTGTGTTCAAGTTGACGAAAAGCTGCCAAACAGGTTGGGCACAACGCACACGAACCGCTGGCTGGTTTGGAAATGGGTGGTCGAACTGCAGGTTTTGTTGACAGTTTTGCACCGTGATACGCGGGTCTATGGGAACGATTTGCACCTGTTTACCCTGAAAAGAAGGGTGTACGGCGGCCCACTGTTGCGCTTGTTGTTGCAGGCTTTCAAAGGCGCTTGTGCCGATCACTGAATCAGCCGAAAACCCAAGCGGGGTGTGGCTTAGCAAGGCTGCGGCCAGCCACCAGCTTGCGCTCTTGGCGCGCTGTGTGTCGGTATTCTTTAGGCACAACATTTGCATAGTCATTCGGGTCGGTGTTGAAGTTTTGACATTTGTTCAGACCCATACCTTCAAGCAAGAACGAGACCAACTTTTAAAACGGACCGACTAAACGGAGCCTTCCATGCGACTCGACCCGTCCTACAACCCGCAGGTGAACACCGCCGACGCCTCTGGTATGCCTATGCTGCCACGGAGTCAGTTGGCTTATGCCCGCCCCGCGCCTGCTTTCATGCGGGCGATGGCCAGTGCCAGCCAGTCTGGCGCATTGGCGCCCGAGGGCAGTACGGCAGCGTGGGGTACCTCGGTTCGTTCAGGTCAAACATTGACAGGCATCGTGCGCGAGCAAATGGCGTCGCGTGGCGTGAACATTTCGAATAATGAAGCCATGCGCTTGGCGCAAACCGTGGCGCGTTCGAACAACATCGCCAACCCCAACATGATTCACCCGGGCCAACAGCTGAACTTGGAGAGTTTGAATTTCTCCCTGGCGCAAGTGCAAGCGGTGAACCAAGCGATTGCAGCGAACAAAGCGGCCATGGCTTCAACCATCGCACCGGCGGTCACGCCTGCTGCGAATGTCAACGCACTCAATACCAATACCGCAATGGGTGGGGCCGCTTTGGCAGGAACCGCACAAGTGCAGTTGCTCACGCGCTCAGACCGCAGTGGCAACGTGGTGCTTGAAAAAACCATCGACCGCGCCATTGAAAAAGGTTTCATCCCCGCGCAAGACAAACAAGCGGTGATGAACAAAATTGTTCAACTCTCGCAAGAGCACCGTTTTGCTCCCGATGACTTTGCCCGTCTCACCTTGATGGAGAGCGATGGCATGAATCCCAAAGCCACCAACAACCGGTGTCACGGCATCATCCAGTTTTGTGATGGACCTGATCGCGGCGCAGCCAGCGCAGGCTTTGGCACCAACCCCAAAGCTATCTTGGGTCACAGTGTGCTGCAGCAGTTAGATATGGTGGGTAAGTACTTTGATGACACAGGCTTGAAGAACTTTGGCCCTGTGGGTTTGGATGATCTGTATTTAACAGTGCTCACCCCAGCCGCGCGCAATGAAACACGGCCCAATGCCGCGCTCAACATTCCTGGTCAGCAAGCGGCTTACTTGCATGTGAACCGCGACATGCGCGCACCCATCACGCGCAATTCCATCTTGGCGGGTTTGCATCAAAACGCCAACGAACGTTTGGGTACGGAGGTGGCGCAGACGCGTCCTTCCATGCAGGCGGCGCGTTTGAGCGCTTATGCGGCGCAGGCTGCAGTGTCGGAAGTTCGTTAATTGGTTTGCTGACGTTTTGCTGAGCTCGCGCGAGTGGCTGGGTGTGTGGCGCCTCTTTTGTTGTAGCGGCAAACATTTGCCGCTACAAGCGTCAAAACCGCCGTGGCACGTCTCTTGCATTAATCGACACGAGGTCTCACAACTTGAGGCCATGTGTCAATAAACAGGAGTCTTGTTATGGACGTTTTTTCATCAGCCTTTGGAATACATGAGCGTGCGCTCGGCGTGAGAAGCCAACGCATGGAAGTGTTGGCGCGCAACATCGCCAACGCTGACACGCCCAACTACAAAGCACAAGACGTCGATTTCAAGGCCATGCTCAAAGAAGCCAAGACTGAATATTTGACGGCGACGAATGAAAAGCACTATGCCGGCCTGACAGAAGCACCAGACAACGGCATGCGCTATCGCACACCTTTTAACAGTTCATTCGACGGTAACACCGTGGAGATGAACGTCGAACAAGCCCAATACGGTAAGGCGGCAGGCGACTACCAAGCCACCTTGCAATTCCTGCAAAACCGCATTAGCGGATTGCGTAAAGCCATGCGCGGGGAGTAATCAACCATGACCTTAGACAACGTTTTCGGTATCGCTGGCACAGCAATGAATGCGCAAACCGTGCGCATGAACACCACTGCCTCTAACTTGGCCAACGCCAACTCAGTCGCTGGCTCTGAAGAAGAAGCCTACCGTGGCCGTCGCCCACTGTTTAAAGCCTTGATGCAAGAAGAAATGACACATGCTGGCGCTCAGTTCGTTGGTGGCGTCAAGGTGGACCGCATCGTCAACGACCCCGCACCCATTCGCAAGACATGGGAGCCAGGCAACCCATTGGCTGACAAAGAAGGCTACGTCTTTCATTCCAACGTGAATGAAATGTCTGAAATGGTCGACATGATGGCCGCATCGCGGTCTTACCAAAACAACGTTGAAGTGGTGAATACCGCACGTCAATTGATGATGCGCACCCTTGAAATTACCAAGAGCTGATCAAGCTAAACAGGAGTCTTAAATGTCTATCGATACCACCTCAAGTCTCAGCTCATTGCCTAGCGGCATCATGACTACTGCGCAATATGCTGCGCAAAAGGCAGCAACGCCTCAAAGCACAACCATGGGGCAAGGTGAGTTTTTAACTCTGTTCACTACGCAGTTGAAAAACCAAGATCCGACAGATCCTGTGAAAAACGAAGCTTTCGTGGCGCAGCTTGCGCAGTTCTCGCAACTAGAAGCAACCACAGCCATGAAGACCTCAATGGACAGCATGGTTGCTAGCATGAGTAACGATCGCATGTTGGGTGCAGCTGGACTAATGGGCAAACAAGTAGCAGTGCCAGATGGTCCTGTCGAAGTAACGAATACGACTGTCGCTCAGGGCGTCATCAACGTGCCGACTGGGGCTGATGGCATTCAGTTGCAAGTGTTCGACAGCAAAGGCGTTTTGGTTCGCACACAAATTATGGGTGCACAACCCCCTGGTGATGTCACATTGTCATGGGATGGCATGAACGATGGCGGTACTGCAGTGGCAAATGGCACCTATCGCTACGTTGCCACCGTCAACAGCCAAGGTGTTTCAAGCAAGCCAACAGTCAATACTTATGCCACTGTGACAGCAGTCAAGAGCGCGGGTACATCGGATGGCGCGATGTTGCTAGAGGTTGCTGGCGGCAAAACCGTCAACTTGGCTGATGTCAAGCGCGTCAGCAACTAATTTTCAGATTTAAGAATTTCTCTCAGGAGCTAAAGCACCATGTCCTTCTACACCGCACTCACGGGTTTGAACGCCGCCACTGCCCAAATGGGCGTCACGTCCAACAACATTGCCAACGTTTCAACGACAGGTTTCAAACGCAGTCGTACAGACTTTGGCGATATTTTTGCGACATCGCCATTGCAAAAAGCTGATGCAACGATTGGTCAAGGTGTTGCCTTGAAGAAAGTGTCGCAAGAGTTTGGTCAAGGTAACTTGGTGTTCTCATCCAACACCTTGGACTTGGCGATCAGCGGTGACGGTTTCTTTCCTTTGAAATCTCAAGACGGATTTCAAGATATCTTCACACGTAACGGCGTGTTCATGATGAATGACCAATACAACGTAGTGAACTCTGCAGGTCAAAAACTGATGGCGGCGTCAGTCGACTCGTCCGGTAAAGCGAATTTGAACGACATGAACGTGTTGACCATTCCTCAAAAAACCACGGGCATGGCAGTGCAAACCAGTCAAGTTCAACTCGGGTTGAATTTTCCAGCAGACGCAACGGTGATTACCAAAGCGTTTGATCGCAATGATCCCACCACCTACAACAAGAGCACTGCGCTCACTGTATATGACGCGGGTGGCAACTCTTACCTGGCTTCTGTGTATTACGTGAAAACACAAGATGCGAGCCAAGCAAAACCCAATAACAAATGGCAAACCTATGTATATGTGGGTGACAAGCTGGTGAATGCGTCATTGCAACAAGCCACCAACTCCACGGGCGATGTGATGTATGTCAACAAATACGGTGAGCTCAAAGCGAAAAGTGATTTCAAGACACCAGAGGAGATTGCGGCGCTCAACAGCAGTTTCTCGAAAAAAACCATCAAATTTGGTTTGAATGATTTGACCAACGTTCAAGTTTCCCAACCAGCAACAGTAACGGGTGGTACGGCCACCAATTTAGGTACAGGTTCAAACGACGGTATTGATTTTTCTACATATCAAAATTTGGACAAGTCAGATTTGTTGTGGAAGCAGGGCAGCAGCGCTGTTACCTACAAGCTCAATACAACTAATTTAAGTAGCTCTGATGATGTCAGTGTTACCTTTGGGCCAGCGGCTGCACCTGTCAAAGTCTCTGTTCCATCAGTGAACAACGCTGCACCAACATCACTGGATGTCGCCAATGCACTGAATTCGAACGCAAGTTTTTCTACATCCTATGTGGCACAAGCAGCTACCAAAGCGACGCTAGTTGGTGCCGCTTTTGGTTCGCCCAATCCGACAACATCTGATTTTTCTAGTTTCAGTTTAACGGTCGCTGGTAAAACAATTAATCTGAGCAATCTGAATCCAAGTGGCACCACCATGACTTCGCTTGCCGCGGAAATTCAAAAACGATTGCGCTCAGAAGATAAAGATGCGACAGATTTGAGCGTTTCAGTTGTGAGTGCATCTGGGGTTGAAAGTTTAGAAGTCAAAGACGCAGCTGGACGGAAACTGAGTGACATCAGTTTGACGGCATCGAGCACAGCCACAACGGCAACAGCACCTGATCCAACGAAAACCACATACACTACCGGCGAGTTGAAAATAACTGCGATTGACCCCAATGTCAGTGCGATGGATATTCAAAATAATTTCCAAATCACGCAGGGTATAGCCAGCACCACCAGCACAACGAACCCACTCGTTTCGACGCTCAACAACACAGACTATCCCCGATTCACGGCCACCTTTACGCCTTCTACAACAGGGTCTGGCGCAGCACCGTACAAAGCAATTTTTGGTACGGCACCTAACCAAACCACGATCACGGGTGAAGCAACAGATACGCTGTCCACATTTGCCGACAAGTTAAACGCCAATGCGACGTTTTCTTCGTCCTACGTTGCCACAATCAATACTGCGGGCACGGGCATTAACGTCATGGCCAAGGATCCACTGACATCCAACGGCACGGTGATCACGCAAGATATTGATATCTTGGATGCATCTTCTACCTCGTTCGGTGAAGTTGCTAATTCCGACGGTAGCCCAGCGCCCTCTGCCTATGCAGGTATGCACAGCATTGATGATTTGAAAAACTTATTCACGATCAATGTGGATGGTTCAACCAACCCAGTCAGCGTGGGCTTAGAAGGTCTGGTTGCGTCTATGGCTAATCTACCTAGCGCTGTGAGCAAGAAGCTCTCAGGCAATCAGATTGCCACTGAGTTGACGAACGAAATTCAACGCGCCTACGGTGGTGAAAAACCATTCAACTTTTCCACGGTCGGCACACCTACATTTTCTGTGTCGTTGACCAACGCAGATAGCTCAATCATTGGCAAATTGCCTATCGACTTAGCTGGTAAGGGGGATTTGCGCCATGAAGATTTGGTCCGTGAAGTTCAAAAGCAAATCGATGACAGCTCCGATTACCATGGAAAAATAACCGTCAGCTATGACACAGCGGCGCAAAAGTTGGTCTTCACGCCCACCGATGCAACAGCCAAGATCACGGTGTCAAGTGACCAATCTGCGATGAGTCTTAGCAACCCCTTAGTGCAGGGTGTGAATGATTCATCCGTTGGTTTACCCCTTTCGCCCTCCACATCTACGGCTGCTTATCGTCCACTCAATGATCAACGCTATGGCATGAGTGTTGAGTACGACGCGGTGAAGCAAACCTTTGTGTTCCATTCGGGAAGCACAGGAGATGCTTCCAGCATTGCCATCACTAATATTCGTCCCGGTAGTTTGGCCACAGAAATTTCAAAAGGACTTGGCATGACCGGCGATCCTGCTAGCTATGTGGTCGCCCCATCTACGGTGAACGCCTTGCGCGGTGTAGCCTCTACGCCAGCCATCTTGACAGGCAATGCTTTAACTGTGAACGTTGATAACAACTTCTCTGTGGACAGTACCAACAACCAGTTTGTTGTGTCAGTCAATGGCATCACCGGAACGGTTGTGATTCCACCCAAAGACACGTACACGATGGGTACGTTTATGGAGGCTTTGCAAGACGGTATCAATAAGCTAGAAGGCCCCACTGTGAACGGCCTAACGCCTCAATCAGTCAGCGGCGTGACAGTCAGTTACAACGCAACCAAAAATGCTTTGGAATTCAAAACCGGTACAGCGTCGACCAGCTCGTATATCAAAATTACTGGGGATGCACGTTGGGGTTTGGATAGTTTGGATGCGAAATTTGGTACTACCACCACGTGGATCAAACCCACACCGTCGACCGACTCTAAAGGCGCCACTGTCTACATTGACGGTTTCGGTAACGAAACCTCTACAGCCGCAGGCTTTGATACCTTGCCTGCTTGGTCACCTGTGTATTTCAACAAAGGCGAGTTGACATTCGACACCGCTGGTAACTTGGTCTCACCCAAGCAAGGCGCTCAACTGGACACGGTGTATTTGCCAAACGGTAAAGGTGCTTTGACCATCAATATTAACTACTCCAAGTCCACGCAGTTCGCATCACCGTTCTCTGTGCTCTCGCAGTCGCAAGATGGTGCACCTGAAGGCGATTTGGTGGGGCTGGCCATCAAAGACGATGGTTTGGTGCAAGCCAGCTACTCCAACGGTTCACAAAAGTCGTTGGCCAAAGTTGTGTTGGTGAACTTCTCCAACTCATCCGGCTTGCGACAGATTGGTGACACCAACTACTACAAAACGTCTGACTCTGGTGCGCCTAAATATGGCGAAGCCGGTTCAGCAGGTTTCGGCACGGTGCGCTCAGGCGCGACCGAACGTGCCAACGTGGACTTGACCCAAGAATTGGTGGACTTGATCACCGAGCAGCGTAACTTCCAGGCCAACGCCAAGGCCATGGAAACCAGCACCTCGATGACCAACACCATCATTCAGATTCGTAACTAATAAGTTGCATTAAGAGCCTGATATGGACCGCTTATCTTTCAACGCGATGGCTGCGATCAACGAAGATCGCTTGATTCGACAACAACTGTCGAACGACATCGCCAACGTCACCACCGTCGGTTTCAAGCAAACCTTTGAAGCCACCATCCAACCGCACCAAGCGGTGGGTGAGGGTTTTGATTCGCGCTTGCAACCTCGTCTGTACACCACAGACCGTGTGCGCTTGGAAGCCGGCCCATTGATGGTCACTGGCCGCGATTTGGATGTGTCTTTGAACCACAAAACGGTCATGGGCGTGATGGGCAATGACGGAAAACTGGCATTCACACGCCGTGGTGACCTGCGCGTCAACCCTAACGGCGTGCTGGAAACTGGCTCTGGACACATGGTGCAAAGCCAAGGTGGCGGCCCTATCACCCTTCCCGTGGGCTCCACCATCAACATCACCAACACCGGCCAAATTTATGCGGTAGACCCCACGCAGCAAGGCGTGCCGCAAGAACAGTTGATTGGCGAAATCATGTTGCGTGATGCCAGCACCACTAATTTGATCAAACGCGAAGACGGTTTATTCCGCGTTGACGAAAAACCACTTGGCACGGACTTTGCAACTGGTCCAGAGCCAGTTTCTTTGACACCGAAGGCCCTAGAAGGTAGCAGTGTCAATCCAATGGCATCGATGGTGAAGCTGATCGAACAGAGTCGCTCTTTTGAGCATCAGATTCGAATGATCAAAGAAAGCAAATCCAACGATGAGTCGGGCGCCTCCATGATGAAGGTGTCCTGAATTTGACAGATTAAAGGGGGCGATAAGCCATGGACGCATCATTATGGGTAGCCAAAACGGGTCTTGACGCGCAGCAGACGCGCATGAACGTCATCTCGAACAACTTGGCGAACGTGAATACGACCGGCTTCAAACGCGACCGTGCCGTCTTTGAAGACTTGCTCTATCAAAACGTCAAGCAACCTGGTGGCCAAACCACCAACAACACCTTGTCGCCCACCGGCTTGATGCTGGGCACCGGTGTGAAGATCAATGCCACTGAAAAACTGCATTTGCAGGGCAACTTGATCAACACTCAATCGCCGCTCGACTTGGCGATCATGGGTAACGGTTTTTTTCAAATTCAGATGCCAGACGGAACAACGTCGTACACGCGCGACGGTAATTTTAAGATCAGCAATACCGGCCAAGTCGTGACGGCATCTGGCTTTCCGTTGATTCCAGCCATCACGATTCCCGCCAACACTGCAGCCGTGACTTTTGGTCAAGATGGCACCGTGTCTGCCGAGTTGGATGCGGGGGCTGGCTCACAAAACATTGGTCAAGTTCAAATTGCGCGTTTCGTGAATCCAAGCGGGCTAAAACCCATTGGTAACAACTTGTATGAAGCTTCACAAGCCAGCGGTGTTGGACAAATTCTGACACCCGGCCTCACGGGCGCTGGTGCCTTGAAGCAAGGCTCACTCGAAGCCTCCAACGTGAACGTGGTGGAAGAGATGGTCAACATGATCGAAACCCAACGCGCTTACGAGATCAACTCCAAGGCCATCTCGGCTGTGGACGGCATGCTCAAGTTCTTGAACCAAAACGTTTGAGTGAAATTCATCATGAAAACATTGCGCTCTTTATCTGTCATCGGTCTCGTCGCGTTGCTGCTAGGCTGCGCCAACGAACCTGTCGATTTGGTGTTGCGACCTTCTCCCGAGTTTCAACCGGTCTACCCACTTGCCGCTGACCGGCAAAAAATTGCCACCGGCGGCATTTATAGCAACCGGCAAAGTGATGCCTGGTTTGGCCGTGGCCGCAATTACCAAGTGGGCGACATCATCACAGTATTGTTGAGTGAGTCAACACAGGCAGCACGCACACAAAACACGGACGTCAGCCGTCAAACAAAAAGCTCACTCCCCACAGGCGCCAATACGCAAATTGGCAAGTTGAATCCGTTCTTAAGTGGAATCAACTTAAACGACAACACCAACAGCAGCAAAGGGACAGGAACGGCTGATCAGCAAGCATCTCTGTCGGGCTCTGTGGCCGTCACTGTGGTTGAAATTTTGGCTAACGGTAATTTGATGATTCGTGGTGAAAAAAAGCTTGGCCTGTCTGAAGGTACTGAAGTCATTCAAGTCTCAGGAGTGATTCGTCCTGAAGACGTAGGGCCCAACAGCACCGTGCAATCGCGTCGTTTGGCTAACGCACAAATTGCGTACCGTGGTTCAGGTGATTTGGCCAATGCCACAAAAGCCAGCTGGGGTACAAGCTTGATGCACAAATACTGGCCATTTTAATTATGAAAATAATTTCTTCATTCTTGCGCGTGACTTTGGTTAGCCTGTGCGTATTGACGGCAGGTGCTGCACAAGCCGATCGCGTCAAAGACTTGGCCACACTCGCAGCCCAGCGCCCCAACCAATTGATTGGCTATGGTTTGGTGGTCGGCTTGCAAGGTACGGGCGACGATGCTTCTGTACCATTCACCACACAAAGCATGAAAGCCATGCTTTCGCAAATGGGCGTGCGCATTGATGGTCCTTTGACCGACTTTGAAACAGCGGCAACAGTGGCGCGTGTGGACATCAAGAACACAGCTGCCGTTTTGGTCACGGCCGACCTGCCTGGCTTTGCTAAGCCCGGTCAACGCATTGACATTAATGTGTCAGCCATTGGCAAAGCTTCTAACTTGCGCGGTGGTAGCCTGATCATGACGGCCATGCGCGGTGTGGATGGCGAAATTTACGCGTTGGCACAAGGTGCCTTGACAGCTACAGGCATTGATGCCAGTGCTGCTGGTTCTAAAGTGCAAATTGGTGTTCCCACATCAGCCCGTATTCCTGGCGGCGCGATTGTTGAGCGCATTGTGGACACGCCTTTCGAAACATCGGAGAACGTGATTTACAACATTCGTGAAAATGATTTCTCCACCACAACGGCTATCGTCAATGCAATCAATAAAAAATTTGGCGGTGATATTGCGCAAGCCCTTGATGGTGTATCGGTATCGGTACGAGCACCGCAAAACTTAAATCAACGCGTAGCATTTATGAGCATGGTGGAAAGTTTAGAAGTCACACCTGGCGAGCCACCCGCACGCGTGGTCATCAACTCACGTACAGGCACGGTGGTTATTAATCGATCGGTGCGTGTCACGGCTGCGGCGGTGTCTCACGGCACCATCTCAGTGGCAATTACTGCTACCAATGAAGTGTCACAACCTAACATGCTTGCCGGTGGTCAAACGACAGAAGTGCAAAACGCAGACATCAAAGTGGCTGAACCTAACAAACCCATGTTCTTGTTCCAGCCAGGTGTCGAGTTACGTCAAATTGTGGATGCGGTCAATCAAGTGGGCGCTACGCCTTCGGCTTTGATTGCCATTCTTGAAGCCTTGAAAAGCTCTGGTAGCTTGCGCGCCGAACTGATCATCATTTAAGCGAGAACTGACATGAGTAGTCCCATCGACACCTCCACCTCTAAGTCCTACATGGACTTTTCAGGCCTGGGTGAGTTGCGTGGTCAGGCTCAGCAAGATCAAGGCAAAGCGCTGAAGGAATCTGCTCAGCAATTCGAAGGTCTCTTCATTCAAATGATGATGAAGTCTATGCGTGATGCCTCTGCACCCATGAAGGACGAAGACAACCAATCGCAAGCGATGGAAACATTCGAAGGCATGTTTGACAAAGAAGTTTCTTTGCAAATGTCCAAGCGTGGTGCCATGGGCGTAGGTGCGTTCATGGAGCGTGCCGTCAATCAGCAAATTTTGCCACTACCTAGTACAGAAGCATTGCTTAAAGCGCGTGGAAAGAATATTCCATTGAATTCGAAACAAGAGGCAATGCATTTGCCTACCGCTGCTGAGTTATCTAAAGGTTTTGCATTAGAGAAACCAATGCGCATCAAAAGCTTGCAAGAGTTCAAGATGCCTTTCTCTGGGGGCTTTAAATGAGTGACATGCTTGGCATCAGCAGCAATGCGATTGGTGCATATCAGCGTGCTTTGAGCACAGTTAGCAACAACATTGCCAACGTCAATACCGAGGGTTACTCACGACAAGACGTTGTGTTGCAAGATTCTGCACCAGCAAAAATGGCCAATATGTACATGGGTACAGGCGTCATATTGCAAACCATCAAGCGCCAGTATGATGCTTTTGCAGAGTCAAATTTGCGCAGCAGCACCAGTGATTTATCAAGCCAAAAACCCATGGTGGATTACACCAAGCGTGTGATGGACATCATGGGTGACAAGAGCATTGGTTTGAGTTCTGCGCTTGACACGTTTTTCACAGCAGCGGGCGCACTATCAGCAGATCCAGCTTCAACAGTGCAACGAACCAGTTTCATGCGCAGTGCGGATGGCGTTGCGTCACGTTTCGGAGAATTGTCAAATCAATTGGATTTGATAGCTACAGAAACACGCCAAGGCTTAGACAGCCTCGCTACACAAGTCAACACACTTACCAGTCAGTTGGCATTGATCAATCAAAGCATGACGAAATCGCCTACGCTCGAAGGGCAACCCCCTGAGTTGTTAGACCGGCGTGATTTAACTTTGCGTCAACTGTCTGATTTGGTTCGTACAAAGGTGACATTCACGACCAATGGTTCTGTCAGTGTCAGCTTGGGTTCTACGATGACGCAAGGCTTGGTTGTTGATGGCAACAAAGCACGACCTATCGGCATCAATAGCCAAGTGAAAGACAAAGTTGAGTTGGTGCTTGATCCCTATGGAAAAACAGAGTCCCTGTCGAGTATCAGTGGTGGACAGATTGGCGGCTATCAGAGTTTCATCAGTCAAGTTTTAGAACCTGCGCAGAAAAATTTAAGTGCACTGGCAAAAACATTTGCGAGCGAAACCAACGCCATTCAAAAAAATGGAATCGATGGTTACGGCCAAACAGGCCAAGATATTTTTGCGATTGATCCTGCCGCAACCAACAGCGCAGCAAGCATTCACATGGTCATCAGCGATGGCATGCGCGTGGCGACAGCTGCACAGTTTCGTGTAAGCGAAGGTGCAACCAACGTCACCACCACCCAAGCTTCAGTGTCTTTCAATGGCACAACGCCCACCACAGCACTGAGTAACACCACGCTAGTGAACAATCCCAACTCAAGCGCAGGGGTTGCTTTCAATGTGGATGGCGCGAATGTTTACACGTCGGTCACCACATTAAGCGCTGGCGCAAAAGCAACTTTTTATTTAGATCAAGCACAACCAGGTCAGCAACTTCAAGTTTTGACACGTGATGGACGTCAGGTGTTGGGCCAAAGTTTGAGTGAAACAGAGAAGTACCAATTACTAACACCAGCCAACGGATTTTCTGCAAACGCTACCTTTAACGACACCTATTTGAATCAGTCGGGCAGTAACGCTTACCGTGGTCTTGATATGTTTTACGGTGCCAAAGCCACGGTGCTTTATGGCCAAAATTACGATCAATATGGGGCTGCAGGTCCAGCTTTGCCAACGCCAGCGGTGATGGAGAGTGCGCGAATCAATTCGGCAGATTTCTCTATTCCTGCGGGTGCCATGCAGCTCAATGGATTGTCGCTAGGACAGTTCAAGCCAGATACATCAACCCAAATTACGGTTGCTGGTCTTCAAATACCTGCTGTTGCTGCAGGGGCGACTGCACCCGATTTTAATTTTCAAGCCGTCGTTGACGACAAAGTAATCCCTGTCACCGTTACTGCACCTGCCACCATGACTGATTTAGTTGCTGGTTTGAAAACGCAATTGGCCTCGCAAGGGTTTACGGTTGCGTTGATCAACAACGGCAAAGACATTCAAATCACAGATACCAAAGGGCGCGATGTCAGCGGTGTTTCGCTGGCTGCTACATCGGGTGATTCAGGGGGCACGGTGACTGTGCAATCAGCCGCTTCTAAAGTAGCTGATTGGATGAACGGTGTCTCTCAAGCAACTGTGATTGCCCCCAACTTTGGTTCGTTAACTTCTGGTAGCTTCAAAGATTTCAAAGCCACGATCGGTGGCGTGGGTTTTGATGTTTCAATCAGTCAACTGTTTCCAAACAATATTTCTAATCTTGCCGCAACGTTGCAAGACCAAATTCGTGCGCAAGATAAAAGCACAAATATCAGTGTCGTTGAGAAAAATGGCAATTTGGTTGTGACCGACACGGCAGGTCGTGCGTTCACAGATCTCTCTTTGGTACCAAATGATGGCTCGGATGCTAACGGTGGATCGGTAACCATCACCAAGAGCAATGTTTCTCAGACCAACATCCGTGCAGCCGCGTTCTCTGAAATCCGCGTGCCGGTTTCACAGTTACAACTTTCTAAACGGTTGATCCTGAATGGCAAAGAAATTGAAGTTCCTAAAACACCAAATGATTTAGTGACTGCAATCAACCAATCCGGGGTTGGTTTAACGGCCAGCATTAGCCCTCAGGGCGAGTTGGTCATCGAGGATCAGCAAGGTGGTCCCATTCACGTGAATTCGACCATCGACGGCAACGCACTCAACGTGCAAGCTGGTACCTACAGTCCGCAAATTCGAATGGTGCAAGAGGTTCGAGATATGGTCGTTCCGGCGACGAATGTCGACATCAAAAAGCCTTTGCAAATCAATGGCATCAATATGAGCGAGGCAGCCTATGACATGCCCACCACCACTCCTTCTGCTTCTTATACGGTCTCATTTGGTTATCCAGCAAAATCTGTATCGGCAGCTACCGCTGAAGATTTAGCCTCACAACTCAATTCAACCTCAGATTTCTCCGTGGCTTATAAAGCCACAGCGAGTCAGGGGCGCTTGGTGATTTCAGCCATTGATGCCAACGTCAGCGACGATGAAATTGCCAATGCATTGACGGTTGAATCTGGTTCACAAGCGTTGAATCCGCAAACGGGTTTGACATCGATGAACGACCTTATCGCACGCATCAATGCAAAGAATGCAGACACAGGCGTTGTTGCTGGGCTCGATGTCAATGGCGACTTGAAACTGAGCGTCACAGATCCCGAAGGAACGAAAGCGATTTCTATCGGTCCTGGCAAAGACCCCTTGGGAAAATACCCTCCTAATGCCTTGGGTCTGGAGCCTTTAGATTACGATGTCGCCAGTCGTTTGAAAAGTTTGCTCGCTGCGCATCCTGAAAAAGTAGACATTCGCATGTCTTTTGGTACTTACACAGAGGGTACCCCGCCTGTGACTAAATCAGGCGATCCGTCTGAATTGTCAAAGCTCGGGTTTAGAACTGGTGCTTATGTCGAAGGGGGTTGCCCCGATGACTTATTGCTTTTCGTGACCGGTAAAGGTTCGGCCAATGTGTCTGTCGGCTACAGCGGCCAACCCAGTGACACGCGAGACAGTTTGCGCAGTCAAACCTTGAAGGTGACTTTCACAGCCGCTGATCGTTACACCATCACAGATGCTAAAACAGGCACTCAGTTGGCTGATCGCAAGTTTGACCCCAACGTTCTGGAACCGGTAATTGAGTATGACGGATTGAGCATAAAGCTCACGCATGCACCTTCTGTGGGTGATAGCTACAACATCGATGGCAATTTTGACGGCTTAGGCAACAACGTCAACATGCTTGATATGGTGAATTTGAATAAAAAATCCATGGCAGATGGGAAAACCATTGCCAATAATTACATCGACCAAATTAACTCTGTCGGCAACTTGTCGCAGCAAGCCACTATCACGCAGCAAGCTTTACAGGTTGTCAACGATCAAGCCGTAGCTGCACGTGACAAAGTGTCGGGTGTTAATTTGGATGAAGAGGCTTCTGCTTTGATTCGCTACCAACAGGCATACCAAGCTTGTGCAAAAGCGTTACAGGTTTCAGGACAGTTGTTCGACACCATTGAGCAAATTAAATAAAAGGTGAATTCACATGCAAATTTCTACCACCTTATTTTTTGATCGTTCAACCCAGCAACTGGGTGATGTACAAACCAGTCTGGCTAAAACGCAAGAGCAGCTATCGACGGGTTTACAAATCGTCAAACCAAGCGATGCACCCGATAAAGCGGCCTTGGTCACACGTTTGCAATCTGAGCTGGCGCGACAAACAGGCTATCAAGACACACTTAAAACGGTCAATGTACGCCTAACCTCTGAAGAGACTGCGCTGACAAACACCAATGATGTAATGGCAAGGATGAAGGAGCTGGCTGTTCAGGCTGCCAGTGATACCGTGAGCACTCAAGATCGTCAGGGCATCGCCTTAGAAATGAGTACCTTGCGCGATCAAATGTTGAGTCTTGCCAACAGTCAAGACAGCAACGGCAATTACTTGTTTTCTGGCAGTCGCACCTCGCAGCCTGCATTCGGCAAAGACGCAACAGGCCACATCATCTACCAAGGCGATCAGGCTCGCATGAAAGTGAATGTGGGTGACAGTCGTCAAATGAACTTGAATATGCCTGGCACGGATGCGTTTTCGCACGTGGTGCGCGATGACGGGAAAGGCAATCAAATCGGGGTTGATTTTTTTCAGTCGCTCGATGACATGGTGGCATCTGTGAAGTCGTCGGATCAGGTTGGAATGCAACGTGGCATCAAAGAGTTGGGCACTTTGCAAAACGGCATCAGCGAAGGGCTAGGTCGCATTGGAGCGGACATGAATGTGGTTGATTTGCAAAACAACGTGCTGGATGCTGTGACCTTGGGATTGAAAACCACCAAATCCGACACCGAAGATTTGGACTACACAGCTGCGGTGACCAAGATGAACAAAGACCAGCTTGCGCTAGAGGCTGCACAAAGTAGTTTTGCCAAAATTTCGCAACTCAGCTTGTTCAAATATCTAGGTTGATTGACTCAAGTTCTTCAAAATACATCCGAGTTAAAGAATAGAAAGTTCAGATATGTCCACAACCTCTGTCAGCTCAAGCACGCCGTCGACTGCGACGACAACCGCTGCCTCGAACAGTACGACAACGACCAATCCCAATTCGGTTGCGGCGCAGACAGCGGCTGCCAGCAAAGCGGCGGCCCAGTCCATCATGACATCGCTAGGCGCTGGTTCGGGTGTGGATACGGCCTCGTTGGCTCAGAACTTGGTGAATGCCGAACGCATTCCACAAGCTGCAGCGATCAACGCAAAGATCACTAAGAATGAGGCGCGTGTTTCAGGTTACTCGGCGATTTCTTATGTCATGTCGCAGGTTCAAACGGCATTTACCGCCCTAAAAGACCAAACCAGCTTCAGTTCTCTCACAGCAACCAGTTCGAATACATCGGCCTTCTCGGTGACCACAGGCGCTTATGCAACCGAAGGGTCGCATGATGTGGAAGTGCTTCAAGTTGCCAAATACCAACGCAGCGCTAGCAATGGTTTTGCGACGGCCACGAGCTCGTTGAACGGTGGTGCGGCGATGGGCCTTCGACTCACTGTTGGTAAGGCGGTGTCGCCGACGATCAATTTGGCCGCTGGCAAAGATACCCCGCAAGACATGGTGGATGCTATCAATGCCGCTAAAACTGGTGTGACTGCCAAGCTTGTGAATACTGGTGATGGTTCAACTGCACCGTATCAAATTGTTCTTTCGGGGCCCACGGGAGCCGCAGGTACATTCTCCTTGGCTGCTGACTATGGCACTGGCGGTGGGTCTCCGGGTATTAATTTTTCGTCCACCAATCCAAACAATCAAAATGCTTGTGACGCACAAGTCAAGGTTGATGGCGTCACCTACACCCGTTCAACAAACGCCATCAACGATGTTGTTGCGGGTGTGACTTTCAATCTGAAAAGCACGACGCCTTCCGGATCCCCTGCATCTTTAGATTTGACGCGCGACACAACTGCGATCAAAGATAAGATCAACACCTTGGTCTCGTCGTACAACGATGCGGTGAGCATGCTCAATGTGGTGTCAGATCCTAAATCAACAGTGGCCACATATGGTGCCACTTTGGTGGGGGACTCAACGGTACGTCTGGTCAAGCAACAATTGCGCGCCATGTTTGTGAGTCAATCGAGCACACCTGGTACTGGGGTTGGAGCAATGTGGCAAATGGGTATCAGCATTGATGCGTCGGGTGTGATGTCTGCTGATGCCACAAAACTTGACACTGCATTGACAAATAACTTTGATGATGTGGTGAAAACTTTCACTGGCAATCAAAACAACACCAGCGCTTACACCGTTGCACCAGCAGGTATTGCGGGTGATGCAATCAAGAGTTTGACTAAGTTGCTCAGCGCCACTGGGCCGTTATTGACCCAAAGCGATAACGCGAACACACAAAATACCAAGTACCAAGATGATTTGACCAATCTGGGTACCCGCATGGACAGTTTGCTGGCACGCTATCAAAAGCAATTTGCTGCAATGGATAGTTTGGTTGGTAGCATCAACAGTCAAAAAGCTAGCTTGAAGTCTACGTTTGACGGCATGATGGCAACTGCGACAGGTAAAACAGCATAATCTACTAAATAGCTACTTACATACAGAAAAATAATTTTTTATAATTCACCTTCAGCCTCTAGGTAAAAAACTTGAATTTCGCATTCAAGTTTTTTTACGTCCGTCCGATTCCAGTCCGAATCCCTTAAAAAGACATTTGCAGTTCAAGTGTCATTGGGCGGAAAAGGCGGTTGCATGTTTTCAGAAATCCAATCTAAATCGACTACACAAATGGCAGCTCGGGTGGATATTGCTGCGCCAAGTGCAAAGACAGCACCAACGGCTCAGGAGTCCACGCAGAAGCCGACGATTGCGCCTATTCCAAAAGCAAACATTCAGTTTGATGCGGAGAAGGCGCATCAAAATTTAGAAGCGGCCATTCAAAACTTGAATGACATGATGAAAGACAGTGGTCGCACGTTGAGTTTCTCTATGGATGTGAAGCTGGGACAGCCCATCATCTTTGTAAGGAACCTCTCTACAGGGGAAGTGGTGCGACAAATCCCCAGTGACGTGGTAGTTCGTGTGGCGCATGGCATTGAAGACTTTAAAGGGTTGCTACACAACAAGGCCACTTAAACGTTGCATCTAGCGTAAAGATGTATGAATTTTCGAAATATTTCAAATTTTTTGCTCAAGTAAAAACCAATCCTTCCGATTCACTGGTTATCAGGAAATGAAATTCCTGTTTATTCAACCCCCTGTGACGGATCTTTAGGAGAAACACCATGACCGTAATCAACACCAACGTAAAAGCTCTTACTGCTCAAGCTTCTTTGAGCAATGTAGAGAAATTGACTGCTACGACCATGGAGCGTCTCTCCACAGGTCTGCGCATTAACAGCGCCAAAGATGACGCTGCTGGCCTCGCTATCACCAACCGTATGACATCGCAAATTCGTGGTTATGCAGTTGCCATCCGCAACTCCAACGACGGCATTTCGATGGCTCAAACCGCTGAAGGCGCGATGGGTCAAGTTACCAACATGCTGCAACGCATGCGTGAACTGTCTGTTCAAGCTTCTAACGGTGCATTGAACGCTTCTGACCGCACTTCGATTCAACAAGAAGTGACTCAGCTCAAAGCTCAGATCGATGACGTTGCCACTAAAACAAACCACAACAACATCAACTTACTGGATGGCAGCGCAGGCAAGATTACTTTGCAAACTGGCGTCAATGCCAACGACACCATGGACATCTCTTTTGGTTCTGTGAAGACCAAAGACATTGGTATTGGTTCACGTGCATCTTTGTCTTCAGTGGCCACCAGCTTCTCAGCTACAGGAACAGCCCCTGCCTTGAAAGATGGCGATCTGATTTTGAATGGTGTTGCAGTTGGTGCGTCACTGGCCACTGATGACAGCAAATCTTCTGATGGCAACTCAGCCAGCGCGATTGCCAAAGCTGCCGCCATCAATCGCGTGGCAGATCAAAGTGGTGTGCACGCCACTGTGGGCGAGGCTGTGGCGTTTGGTTCAAAAATGACTGCAGCTGCTACCAACGGCAAGATCTTGATCAACGGCGTATCTACAGACACGGTTTATACGACAAGCGATGCTGAACTCTCACGTGCTGCTGTGATGACGGCCATCAACAACATTTCGGGTCAGACTGGCGTGAAAGCTGTGAACACCCATGATGACAATCAAGGCATCGTTCTGGTGGCTGCGGATGGCCGCAACATCAACTTGGATTTGAACGGTATGACAACCGACGCCACTGGTTTGGGCGCAAGCAATGTCTATGCAGGCACTGTTGAGCTCAACACCTTGGATGGCAAGGCCATCAATGTGTCAAGTAACGTGTCGGGTGACATCACCAACTCTGGTTTGAACTTCGGTACTTACGCTGCTGATACTGCGCAAGCTGTATCTTTAGGCCGTAAATCAACGAGTATTGCACCTACCGCTGGCACTTCTGCTGGTGGTGAAACTGGTGTGTTCAACGGCAATACCTTAGTACTGAACGGTGTAGGCATCGATGCCGCAAACGCCAACGATGACCAAGCTTCTAACACTGATGTGGCTTCTTCTAGCAAGGCAGCCAGCGCCATCGCGATTGCGGCGGCCGTCAATAAGAAGACATCGATGACGGGTGTGACTGCTACGGCTCAGCCTAACGTGATCAACGGTTCTGGCTTCACTGCGGGTTTGGTGACTAAGTTGAACTTGAATGGTGTGGACGTTGCTGTCAGCTTAAATGCGAACTCTAGCCGCGATGACGTGATGACCGCCATCAATGCTGCGCAAGGTCAAACAGGTGTGGTGGCTTCTGCTTGGGGTCAGGGCATCACCTTGACTGCAGCAGACGGCCGCAACATCTCAATCAGTTCTGATGCAACAGCTGCCTCAGCTTTGGGTTTGGGGGGGGTGACCATCGGTACAGCTGGCGATAAGACAGATGCAGTGACTCAATATTCAACCGTCAAGTTTAGCTCCGACAAGGCATTCACAGTGGCCAGCGGTTCTGAAGGTAACGACAACTTTGCAGCCTTGGGTTTCCGTAGCGGTACTTTTGGTGGCTCAGACAATGCTTTGAAAGTGGCGGACATCAACGTGAGCACACAAGCTGGTGCCACCGATGCGATCACTGCCATCGACGCAGCATTGAATACTGTGGCCGCTGACGAAGCTAAAGCCGGTGCATATCAAAACCGTTTGGATGCTGTGGTGTCTAACTTGACTGAGTCAAACCAAAACATGTCTGCATCACGCAGCCGTATCTTGGACACAGACTACGCCACTGAAACCAGCAACTTGGCTAAGTCGCAGATCATTTCGCAAGCAGCCACGGCAATGTTGGCGCAAGCGAACCAGTCTGCCCAATCGGTCCTGTCACTGTTGAAGTAATTGCAGGCCATTACCCCAAGCAATTGGGGTTAACAAAAAAGCGAGCCGTGCGCTCGCTTTTTTGTTGATCTTCAAAAGTCTTTACCTTTTTTAATAAAGAAGCTCAAGTATTCAGAGTTCGCGCCGATCTACATGAGACGAATCCCTGTAAGGACAGTGTGTTGCTGAGCAATCACTGCCGTTACAAGCCCTCAATAAATGAGAGAAAAGAGCGAACCATGGCCACGATCAACAACTTAAGTACTGGTTTTCAATCGAATGCATTGATCACCTATGGTGCGGTAACGCCTGCACCCACCAAGGTCACGGCCACAACCGATATTTCAGGTTACGACGCTACCAAAATTCGTGCGTTGTCGGTGGCGGAGGCCGCTGCATTAACGACTGAGCAGGTTTCATCGATCAGTACGTCTGCGATGGCTGGTTTGACGGCTAATCAATTGAGTGCTTTGAGTGTGTCGAGTGTGGCTGCATTCACAGACCAACAAATGGGTGCATTTAGCAATATACAGATTGCGGCTTTCAAGCCAACGCAAGTTGGTGCATTCACGTCATCGCAAATCAATTCGATGACCACGACGCAAATGACAGCCTTGAGCGTGACACAGGTTGCGGGTATCAACGTCTCTCGCATCAAGGACATTGATGAAACACATTTGGGGGCTTTGGACTCGAAACAGATTCAAGCGCTGACCACCGATCAAATAGTCAATTTGATTGCTGACCAGTTGGGCTCTATGAGCACCACGCAAATTGCGAGCTTGAAAGTGTCACAAGTGTCGGCGATTGAAACGCGCGATCTGTCTGGACTTACAACGGTTCAAGTAGCGGCCATGGGTGTGAACCAAATCAAAGCACTGACTGTGAATCAGCTCACAGCTTTGGGGACAGATCAAATCAAAGCGATCACCAACACTGATTTGGCTGGTATGACCGCCACGCAAATCAGTTCATTGTCTGCATCGCAAGTCAAGGTGTTAAGCAGCACTCAGCTCAATTCGCTCACGGCGACGGAGCTCAATGCGTTGACCAATACGCAAATGCAGTCGCTCACCACAACGCAAGTCAGTACCTTGTCTGCAGCCAATGCAGCAAAGTTGAAATCTGCGCAAGTCGCAGCGCTCACGACTACGCAGGTGGCCGCGCTGGGTACCGACCAAGTGAAATCGTTAGCAGTGGCGGCTGTCGCAGCATTGGGCTCCGATCAGATCAACGCCATGACCACTTCACAAGTGGGTGCATTGACGGCAGCGCAAATCAAAGGTTTGAGTAACACCATCTTGGCCTCTATGGGAACCACCCAGATAACCGCTTTGACGACTGGGCAAGTGGCTGGTTTGAATGCTGCTGCAGTGGGTGCCTTAACTAGCGGCCAAGTCGCGTCTTTGGGCACTGCTCAAGTGCAGGCGCTTACTGTCACTCAAATCAAAGCTTTGTCGGCAGACAAAGTGGCAGCCATGACAACCACCCAAGTGGCTGTGCTGACTGCTGATCAGATCAAGTCACTCAGCTCGCCGCAACTTCAAGCGCTGACAACTTTTGAGGTTTCATCGCTGGGTACTGCACAAATCAAGGCCTTGGTTGATACACAAATCAAATCATTGACGACGGACGCGATGGCATCACTTACCACAGCTCAAGTCACTGCTTTGAGCACGACTCAGCTCAAAGCGCTGTCCGCCAGTCAAGTGACGGCGTTGACTTCGACCAATGTTGCCGCTTTGGGTACGTTGCAAATCAGCGTCTTGTCATCTAGCCAAGTGCAGGCGTTGACCACATCTGCCGTTGCTGCTTTGTCCACCAGCTTGCTCAACGCGATGACCACCGCACAAGTTGCCGCATTGGGCACAGAGCAGGTGCAAGCCTTGTCCACATCGACTGTCAGTGGTATTTCCACCACCAACGTCAAAGCCTTAGGTAGCACGCAAGTGGCGGCCTTGACGACAGCTGCAGTTACGCAATTGAGCACCACCCAAGTGGCTGCGTTGACCTCTAAGCAAGTGGCCGCTCTGACAACAGGGGCTGTGGCTGCTTTGAACACGGACCAAGTCCAGATCTTGTCTTCCACGCAAGTGCAAGGCTTGACCAACGCTGGTTTGAATGCGATGACCACCACCCAAGTGGCGGCATTGACCACCAGCCAAGTGTCTTCTTTGACAGAGAGCCAAGTGGCCGGCCTGTCAACCGGCACGATCAACGCTTTGAACACAACACAAGTTGCTGCACTGACTGAAACGCAAATCAAGGCCTTGACCACCACCGAAGTGGCCGCCATGTCGACATCGCAAGTCAGCGCGCTGACCAGTACCCAACTGGGCGCGATGTCAACCGATGACGTGTTGGCTTTGAGTTCCACACAGGTTCAAGCATTGACCACTGCGCAGTTGCAGGTGCTCAGTCAAGCCCAAGTGCGTACCCTGGAGTCTGCTGAAGTGGCCGCGTTGAGTACGTCGCAGTTGCAAGCCTTGTCAGCAAACCAGTTCAAGGCCTTTTCCACCGAAGATGTGGCCGCATTGAGCACCGCGCAAGTGGCTGCTTTGACAACAGACCAAGTCAAGGCGATGTCACCAGAAAAGATGGCCGCCTTGAGTACGATGCAAGTTGCAGCGATGACGACCACGCAATTGCAATCACTCACCAATGCCACAGTGGCGGGTTTGAGTAGCACACAAGTACAAGCGTTGACCACCGACCAAGTGAAAGCTTTGTCTCAAGGTCAAATCAAATCGATCACCAATGTGGGCGTGGCCGTGTTGAGTACCGCCCAAGTGGGTGCGATGAGCACGACCCAGGTCAAAGCTTTGACGGTCGACCAAGTGGGTGCACTCAGCACCACGGGTGTGTCTGGTTTGAGTACCACGCAAATCGGTGTGTTGACCACAGATCAAATTCAAGCGCTCACCACCAGCAATGTGTCCACGCTGAGCACGGCCCAGTTGGCCGCTATGTCTACCTCGCAAGTGCGTGGCATCACCACCGCAGGTGTGGCGGCGATGACCAGTACACAAACCTCAACGCTCAGCACCGATCGCTTGGCAGCGTTGACCACAGACCAAGTCAAAGCCTTGACGACGGGTAATGTGTCTACTTTGGGTACGTCGCAAGTCAAGGCCATGACGTCTGACCAGATTGCTGTGTTGAGCACTGCTCAGTTGCAGTCACTCAGTACCACGCAAGTGCAAGCCATCGACACCACCGATGTGGCGGCGATGACCAGCACGCAAATCAAAGCACTCAGCAACACCGAGTTGTCGGGCATGACCACGGCACAAGTGGCTGCATTGACCATGGACCAAATCAAATCTGTCACCACCGCTGCATTGGCAGGTCTGAGTACCGCACAAGTGGCCGCGTTGACGACAGGCCAAGTCAGCGTCTTGAGTACCGCACAAGTGCAAGCCATGGAAACCGCGGATGTGGCTGTTTTGAGCGCAACGCAAGCACAGGTTTTGTCGACCACGCAAGTGGCCGCGTTGAGCACATCACAAGTGCAAGCCATGACGACGGCAGCCGTGGCCAGTTTGACCACGGACGCTGTCAAAGGTTTGAACAACAGCCAGTTGCAAGCCATCACCACCGCAGGCGTGGCCGCATTGAGCACGGCCCAGCTGGGTGCTCTGGGGACCGCACAAATCGTAGCTTTGAGCAGCACTGAAACCGCAGCGTTGACCACCACCCAAGTGCAAGCCTTGAGCACCGCTCAAGTGAAAGCCTTGGAAGTGGGTGACTTGGCTGCGATGACCACGAGTCAAGTGGCCGCATTGACCACGACCCAAGTTCAATCGTTGACAGCGGGCCAAGTGAGCAACTTGACGACAGATCAAGTCGCGGCGCTGACTACCGCGCAAGTGAATGTGTTGACCAGCACCCAAGTGCAAGCGCTGAGCACAGGCCAAGTGGCGGCCTTGACGGTTGGTCAAGTCGGAGCCTTGAGCACGGGCAGCATCAGCGCCTTGAGCGTGGCTGATGTCCGTGTCTTGAGCACGGCCCAAATCAATGTCATTTCTACTGCTGGCGTTGCGGTCATGAGCACCGCCCAAATCGCTGCGTTGAGCACCGACCAAGTGGTTGCATTTAGCACGACCCAAGTGTCTGCCTTGACCACGAATGAAGCTGCAACTTTGAGTGCAGCACAAGCCAAAGCCTTGACCACCGCACAAGTGCAGGTGTTGAACACAGACAACATCAAGGCCTTGAAGCAGACCAGTGTTGATGCCATGACGACAAGCCAACTGCAAGTCATGACCACCACGCAGTTGAATGCGTTGGAGACCGAAGACTTCGCCAGCTTGAATGACGCGCAAATTGCGGGCCTCACCACTGCACAAGTCAAAGCCTTGACCACCTCGGCCGTCACCGCGTTGACTGCTGACCAAGTGTCTAAGCTCTCCACAGCTCAAGTGGCGGTTGTCACAACAACCAACGTGGGTGCTTTGAGCTCTGACCAAGTGGTTGTGTTGAGCACCGCGCAAGTGGCTGCCCTGGGCACAGACCAAGTCAAAGCCATCACCACCAGCGCTGTGGCCGCAATGACCACGGTCCAAGTGTCTAGCTTGAGCGCCGCCCAAGTGGCTGCTTTGACCACGGGCCAAATGGCAGCGCTGACTGCTAACGAAGTGACGACGTTGAGCACGGCTCAAGTGCAGGCTTTGAGCTCAACCCAAGTCAACGCCTTGACCAACGCCAATGTGTCTGCGATGACCACAGACCAAGTGGCAGCCTTGACGACAGGCCAAGTCAACGCCCTGACCACCTCGGCTGTGAGCGCTTTGGGTACCGCCCAATTGCAAGCGTTGAGCACAGCCCAAGTGCAAGCCATCACCACCGCCAATGTGGCGGTGATGAGCACCACCCAAGTGGCTGCGTTGACCACCGACCAAGTGAGTGCCTTGAGTACCTCGCAAGTCAAAGCGCTCAACACCTCTGACGTGGCTACCTTGAGCACCTCGCAAATTCAAGCCTTGACGACAGCGCATGTGAATGTCTTGTCCACAGCCAGTGTGGCCGCGATGAGCGCTGGCCAAGTGGCCGCGTTGAGCACCGCTCAAGTGGCAGCATTGACCACGGGCGATGTGGCCGCTTTGAGCACCTCACAACTGCAAGCCTTGAGCACGGACCAAATCGCGGCATTCAGCACAGCCCAAGTGTCTGCCTTGAC
>Ga0213920_1000064_pt1 | contig 126403 bp, 124 predicted proteins | sample McNCre1117MG_FD_161054 | JGI IMG/M metagenome (GOLD analysis project Ga0213920, IMG submission 161054) | Freshwater microbial communities from McNutts Creek, Athens, Georgia, United States - 11-17 MG | ecosystem: Environmental > Aquatic > Freshwater > Creek | place: USA: Georgia | collected...
ACCTGGCCGATAACGCCGATTGGCTCGCGGCGAATCCAGGATGTGTGGTCGCGCGCATATTCGCCAGCAGACTTACCCTCGAGGTTTCGGGCGGCACCGGCAAAGAAACGAATCTGGTCCACGGATGGAGCCATCTCATACTCAACCAGTGTGCTGCGAGGCTTTCCGGTGTTCTCTGATTCGACGTCTGCGGCTTCTTCGGCTCTTGCCTCTAGAGCATCTGCGATTCGGAACAGGGCTAGCTGACGTTCACCAGGAGTGAAGTTACTCCACTCTTCAAATCCGGCAGCGGCGGCCCGGTATGCGGCGTCCACATCGGCGGCCGAAGAAACTGGAGCGGCTGCGTAAACCTGACCGGTGGCTGGGTTTATTACGTCACTGGTTTCACCAGATTTTGAATCAACGTATTCGCCGTTGACAAAGTTTTGTAGTTTGCGAACCGACATCGCTTAGCTCTCCTTCGAGTGGGTGCTCATATTGTGAGTCTAATCCGCATTTCGAAGCAAATTAAGAAGATTTGCTTTCATTTCAGTGTCAAAAACGCAAATCACCTGCGGATTCATTTGCTAAATGCGTTTTTCGCTGACAAAATCGAAGCATGTCTAGGGTCGCACGCACTAAATCGAGTCAGCTGGACGATGTATCAAAGTTGATCATCGAACAACTTCAGCTTGACGGTCGTCGCTCATACTCGGAAATCGGCAAGGCCGTTGGATTATCCGAGGCCGCCGTGCGCCAGCGAGTTCAGAAGCTAACCGAATCTGGCGTAATGCAGGTAGTGGCCGTAACCGACCCTATGCAACTGGGTTTCTATCGCCAAGCAATGATTGGTGTGCGCTGCGGCGGAGACACCCGAGAAATCTCTGAATCTCTGGCCGAAATGCCAGAGGTGGACTACGTGGTTATGACCGCTGGAAGTTTTGACATTTTGGTTGAGGTGGTTTGTGAGAACGATGACGATCTCATCGCCCTACTCAATTCAAAGATCCGGACACTGCCCGGAGTGACATCTACCGAAACCTTCGTGTATTTGAAAGTCGCAAAGCAGGTCTACAACTGGGGAACCAGATGATTCCCCTGCAAACCCATATGTAAAGAGTGATATCAAATGGCTATCTGGAATCGAAAGAACGCAGAAACCGCCACCCCGCTACTCGACGCTCGCAAGGCCGGACGAGAAGCAACCCCTGAAATGCTGCAGCAGGCCGCCAAGGACAACATGTTCTTGCAGTTCACCCGCCACAGCCCTTTCTACGAAAAGCACGGTGAAATTCCGATCATTACCCGCGCGCAGGGCCACCACTTCTGGGACCAGAACGGCAAACGCTACTTCGACGGCATCTCAAGCCTGTTCGCGGTAAACGCCGGACACGGTCGCGAGCGACTAGCCGAGGCAGCGCACAAGCAAATGCGCGAACTCGACTACTTCCCGCTTTGGTCGCACGCACACAAGCCTGGCATTGAGCTTTCTGAGCGCTTGCTCTCCTACGCGCCGAAGAACATGTCACGAGTCTTCTTCACCACCGGCGGTGGCGAGGCAAATGAGACCGCATGGAAGCTTGCCAAGCAGTACTTCAAGATTCAGGGCAAGCCGATGAAGCACAAGGTTTTGACCCGCTCTGTGGCCTACCACGGCACCTCACACGGCGCCTTGTCGATGACCGGCATCCCTTCAATGAAGAAGCAGTTCGAACCTTTGGTTCCATCGACCTTCCGAGTGCCAAACACCAACTGGTATCGCGCGCAGGATCAGTTCGCTACCGAAGAAGAATTTGGTCTTTGGGCAGCCGACCGAGTCGAAGAGATGATTCAGTTCGAAGACCCAGACACCGTGGCGATGTTCGTGCTGGAACCAGTTCAAAACTCGGGTGGTTGCTTCACCGCACCGAAGAGCTACTTCAAGAGGGTTCGCGAAATTTGCGACAAGTATGACGTGCTGATCGTTGCCGACGAAACCATCGACGCGTTCGGTCGCGTGGGCGAGATGTTCGCGTCAAACCGCTATGACTTCCAGCCAGACATGATCGTTTGCGCGAAGGGCATGACCTCGGCTTACGCTCCAATCGGAGCACTGCTAATGGCCGAGAAGCTCTTTGAGCCGTTCAAGCATGGCACCGAGATCTTCCCTCACGGCTACACCTACAGCGGTCACCCGGTTTCGGCCGCCGTGGCACTTGCAAACCTCGACATCTTTGATGAAGAAGACCTCATCGGAAATGTACGTCGAAACGAGGGCGAGTTCCGCCGCACTCTCGAAAAGCTAAAGGACATCGACATTGTCGGAGATGTTCGCGGCGAGGGTTACTTCTGGGCAATCGAGCTGGTGAAGGACAAGAACACCAAGGAAACCTTCAGTGACGCCGAATCAGAGCGTTTGCTTCGCGGAATCCTGTCGCACCGCATGTTCGAAGAGGGCCTCTACTGCCGTTCTGACGACCGTGGCGACCCTGTTGTTCAGCTGGCACCGCCATTGACCATCGGCCCGGATGAGTTCAACGAGATTGAGCAAATCCTGCGCGGATGTTTGATCGAGGCCCAGCGCGCGCTCTAATCCACCGGATTGTCGAACGCCGATTCTGTCAACAGAGTCGGCGTTCGTGCTTTAATCGGAGCACTGCTCCCCTAGCCTCTAGGAATGAAGAATATGACTGAAGTAGCAACCCGTTGCTTTGATTCACCAATCGGCAACATCTATCTTGAGGCCCGCAACAACAAGGTGGTCTTCTTGACTATGGGAGGCCCGAATGTGGCCGACGCCGGACAGGCAGCCGTTCTAGACCTGGCTCAGCAGCAACTCACTGACTATTTCGAAGGCAAGAGTAAGATCCTCGACTTCGCTGTCGAGGTGAGCGGCACGGATTTTCAGCGAGCCGTGTGGCAGCAGATCGCCGAGATTCCATTTGGCGAGACCAGAACCTACGGCGAAATCGCCGAAGCGATCGGCCGCCCGAAAGCGGTTCGCGCGGTTGGTGGCGCAGTCGGCTCTAACCCCGTTCCACTGGTTATCGGGTGTCACCGCGTTCTAGGCGCTGCAGGCAAAATCACCGGCTATTCGGGTGGCGAAGGCCTGCCTACCAAACGCTGGCTGCTCGCTCTAGAAGGCCTGTCGGCCAAGGAATAGCTCTTGCATACCAAACACTTCGAAGATGGCCTTGAGCGTTGCTCGTGGCTAAATAATGACCCCACGTACATCGACTACCACGACCAGGAGTGGGGCGTCGAGGTTCGCGGTGATCGCGAGATTTACGAACGCATTACCCTAGAGGGTTTTCAGGCTGGACTCTCGTGGATTTCGATCCTGAAACGTCGCGAAGGGTTTCGATCGGCATTTAAGAATTTCGAACTCGAGTCCGTCGCAGCGATGACGCAAACTGATGTCGAACGGCTGATGCTCGATGTCGGCATCATCAGAAACCGAGCCAAGATTCTAAGCACCATCCAAAACGCCAAGCTCGTTCTCGAAATGCAGGCCAGAGGCGAGAGCATCAGCGATTTAGTGTGGAGCTTCCAACCTGAAGTCAGGCAACGCGAAGAATTCAGCTGGCTAGCGACCTCCCCAGAATCAGCCGCCTTGAGCAAAGAGCTCCGACTGCGGGGCTTCGGCTTTGTTGGCCCAACCACCATGTATGCCATGATGCAAGCAATCGGCATGGTCAAAGATCACGCACCCGGCTGCTTTCGACGTGCAGAACTCTAGCCGGAATTGCTAAGTCGCCTCGCGCGTAACGATAGTCAGCTGCGAACCAGAGACTTCAATCTTTAGTCCAGCACGTCTGGCGCACCGCTTTAGGTCGGCGAGAGTTTCCGGCGGCTGTTTAGCCGTCAAAGCTGACCTGACCAGCTGCCCCTTTGCTTTCTTATTGAAGTGGTTGAGCGCGGCACGCGAACCGTCCTCATATTCGACTTCGACGGTGGCCGTGAAGTGCTCGATGTTGTCCGGAATCGGCGCGAGCTCGGCATAGGCCTTCGAACGAAGGTCGATAATCAGACCCCAGGTGAGGCGTGGCCAGATGGCCAGATGGGCCTCAGACCAAAGCTTCTTTAGGTTTAGACCGTTGAGATTCTTAGTCGGCGAAACCTTGTATTCGGGAATCAGGTCGGTGGAGGGAATCAAACCAAACAAAGCCGACTGGATCAAGACGGTGGACTTCGCGCGCTTGCTCTCATCCTGGGTAAGGGTGTTGTTCGCGGTTGGGCTACCCTTCAACCCTCGACCGTGCAACGCTGAGTAAAGCGTGCCCGTATAACGATCGAGCGCGCGCATTGTGGGAGCAGTCAAGAGAGTGCGGTCGCCAAGGGCTTCTAACGCCGCTTCACGCGCCTGGTTAAGGCCGCCGAAGGTCAGAGCGACCTGATCGATGCTGAGTGCGCCACCGCCTGACGACTTGGTCTCGGAGGGCGGCAGCAGGAACAACATGCTTCAATGCTAAAGCGCGCCGCTGGAAGCGAACGCCATCCCGGCGCATCGATTGGCGGCAATACACTTGAGCAATGGTCAAACTCACGAAGATTTACACTCGCACCGGCGACGAGGGCATGACCGGTCTTAGCGACTTTTCTCGCATTCGAAAGACCGACCCGCGCATCGAAGCGTATGCCGATGTCGACGAGGCCAACTCGGCAATCGGCGTTGCCGTAGCGCTAGCCAAGGATGAGTTTGACGCCGACACGCTCGCGCTTCTCGTCCAGATTCAGAACGACCTTTTCGATCTTGGCGCCGATCTAGCTAATCCACTAAACGAACACTACGAATACGAACCGATTCGCATCGAAGAGAGCTGGATAACCGGCCTAGAGGCTGCGATCGACCGCTACAACAAAGATCTAGGCAAACTCGACTCTTTCATCCTCCCAGGCGGCTCCGGGCTTGCTGCGGGGCTTCATCTAGCCCGCACCGTGGTTCGTCGAGCCGAGCGAGCCACCTGGCACGCAATTGAGGCCTATGGCACCGATCCGGCCAAGAAAGGTCACGGAAACGGTGGCATTAACATCGCCGCAGCCAAGTACTTGAACCGACTCAGCGACCTGCTCTTCGTTTTGGCTCGCTATGCCAACGTCAAGCACGGTGGAGACGTCAAGTGGGTGCCGAGCAAGGCTCGCACCAGAAAATAGCCTTAAGCAGAAAACCCCGACCGTTTGGTCGGGGTTTTCTATTTGAAACTGGTTTAGATCAGTGCGGCGTGACGAGCAACAACGGTCACTACGTCCTTTTCGACTGAGAGGAAGCCATCTTCGGCAGAAGCCTTGATGATCTCTCCACCCTCAAGGGTGATTCGAACTTCGCCAGAACCTAGGATCGCAAGCATTGGCTCGTGGCCTGGTAGCAAACCGATTTCACCTTCGACGGTCTTAGCGACCACCATCTTGGCTTCTCCAGTCCATACGGCCTGGTCGGCGGCTACTAGCTCAACGTGCAGTGCCATTGTTACTTACCTGATTCCTTCTGAATGCGGTCCCACTCGCGTAGAACGTCTTCAATTCCACCGACGTTGAAGAAGGCCTGCTCGCCAACCTGGTCGAAGTCACCACGTGCGATAGCTGCGAAGCCCTCGATGGTGTCCTTTAGTGGAACGGTTGATCCTGGAACACCGGTGAACTTGGTTGCCATGTAGGTGTTCTGCGATAGGAATCGCTGGATGCGACGTGCACGTGAAACGGTGATCTTGTCTTCTTCAGAAAGTTCTTCAACACCAAGGATCGCGATGATTTCCTGAAGTTCCTTGTTCTTCTGAAGGATCGACTTGACCAAGGTTGCGGTCTCGTAGTGGTCCTTCGAAATGTAACGAGGGTCCAAGATACGTGAGGTCGAGGTCAGTGGGTCAACCGCTGGGTACAGACCCTGAGATGCGATTTCACGAGAAAGCTCGGTGGTCGCGTCAAGGTGAGCAAAGGTGGTTGCCGGGGCTGGGTCGGTGTAGTCGTCAGCAGGCACGTAAATAGCCTGTAGCGAGGTAATCGAGTGACCACGGGTCGAGGTGATGCGCTCCTGTAGGAGACCCATCTCGTCAGCCAAGTTTGGCTGGTAACCCACTGCAGAAGGCATGCGGCCAAGAAGGGTTGAAACCTCTGAACCTGCCTGAGTGAAACGGAAGATGTTGTCGATGAACAACAGCACGTCCTGCTTCTGAACATCGCGGAAGTACTCCGCCATGGTTAGCGCTGAAAGCGCTACGCGAAGACGGGTGCCAGGTGGCTCATCCATCTGACCGAAGACCAGTGCAGTCTTGTCGATAACACCAGACTCAGTCATTTCGTCGATGAGGTCGTTACCTTCACGGGTACGCTCACCAACACCCGCGAATACAGACACACCGTCGTGGTTTTCTGCCACACGGTAAATCATTTCCTGGATCAGAACGGTCTTACCAACACCGGCACCACCGAACAGACCAATCTTTCCACCCTGAACGTAAGGGGTTAGCAAGTCGATGACCTTGATGCCGGTCTCGAACATGTTGGTCTTTGACTCAAGCTGGTCGAACTTTGGAGGCTGACGGTGGATTGACCAACGCTCGTTAACCTCGATCTTCTCGCCCTTAGCTGCGTTCAGAACCTCACCGGTTACGTTGAAAACGCGACCCTTGGTGACGTCACCAACTGGAACCGAGATTGGAGCGCCGGTGTCGGTAACGACGCCGCCACGGACCAAACCGTCAGTTGGCTTCAAAGCAATAGCGCGCACTAGGTCGTCGCCTAGGTGCTGAGCGACCTCGAGAGTAAGAGTGCTCTTCTCGCCGTCTAGGTCGATCTCAGTGGTGAGCGCGTTGTAGATAGCTGGGATGGCATCGTGAGGAAACTCGATGTCAACCACTGGACCGGTAACGCGAGCAATGCGTCCGGTGCCGGTTGCAGTTTTTGCAACCTTCTTCTTGGTCTCGGCCATGTCTCTTTCTTTCTCTTAGTCTTCGTTGCCGGCGGAAGACAATGCGTCTGCTCCACCAACAATTTCGGAAATCTGCTGGGTAATCTCAGACTGGCGAGCTGAGTTGCTCAGTCTGGTGTAGTTCTTGATCAACTTGTCGGCGTTGTCAGTAGCTGACTTCATAGCCTTCTGACGTGCAGCGTGCTCTGAAGCGGCTGACTGCAACATCGCGTTGAAGATGCGGCTTTCGATGTAGACAGGAAGCAAGGCGTCGAGAACCTTGTTCACGTCTGGCTCGAACTCGTATAGCGGGAAAACCTCGTTGTCGGCAGGCGCCTCGGTGCCTTCAACTACCTCTAGAGGCAGCAAGCGAACAACTTCAGGAACCTGAGCAATCATCGAAACGAAACGGTTTGAAACCAAGTGGATTTCGTCCACTCCGCCGTCTTCGTAGTCGGTATTGAATGCCGCAACAACCGCGTCGGCGATCTCCTTGGCAGTGTCAAACACTGGCAAGTCGGTGCCACCGATCCAGTTTCGGACCGATTCGCGACGACGGAAGTTGAAGTTTGCTACAGCCTTGCGACCAACCAGGTAGTAAACAACTTCTTTGCCCTGCTCTTCGAGAAGGTTAGTTAGCTGCTCGGCTTCCTTTAGAACGTTCGAAGAGAACGCTCCGGCAAGACCGCGGTCAGAGGTAAAGATAACTACCGCTGCGCGATCGATGCGTGCTGGCTCGGTGGTTAGTGGGTGATCGACGTTTCCGAAGGTAGCCACTGCCGAAACAGCACGAGTCACGGCGCGTGCATACGGGTTTGCCGCTGCTAGACGCTGCTGTGCCTTATAGATTCGCGAAGCAGAGATTAGCTCCATGGCACGAGTGATCTTCTTGGTGGTCTGTGCAGACTTAATTTTTTGTCTGTAGACGCGAAGTTGCGCTCCCATGTCTCTCTCCGTTCCTTAAATAAAAGTTGTTTGTTAGGCGTAGAAGTTATTACTTCTTAGCAGCTGGCTTCTTTGCAGGAGCCTTCTTCTGCTTGACGATCTTTTCCTGCTCTACGTCATCCTCGTCTAGAACTGACGAGTCGCCTGCAGATGCAAGAGATGCGCCGGTTGAAGTAGCGAAGCCACGCTTGAACTTGGCGACGGCCTTCTCTAGCTCAGCAACGGTGTCGCTCTCTAGCTTGCTGGTCTCGCGGATGGTGGTAAGGATCTTGGTGTTGCGACGTAGGCTCTCAAGAAGCTCAGCCTCGAAACGTAGAACGTCTTCGACTGGAACCTCGTCGAGCTTGCCGGTGGTACCCGCCCAGATAGAGACAGTCTGCTCTTCAACTGGGAATGGTGAGTACTGAGGCTGCTTTAGAAGCTCCATCAGACGTGCACCGCGAGCTAGCTGCTGGCGTGAAGCCGCGTCTAGGTCAGATGCAAACATCGCGAAGGCCTCAAGTGCGCGGTACTGAGCTAGCTCTAGCTTCAAGGTACCTGAAACACCCTTGATGCCCTTGACCTGAGCCGCACCACCAACACGTGAAACCGAGATACCTACGTCAATAGCAGGACGCTGGTTCGAGTTGAACAAGTCTGACTGCAAGAAGATCTGGCCGTCGGTGATCGAGATCACGTTGGTCGGAATGTATGCAGAAACGTCGTTTGCCTTGGTCTCGATGATTGGAAGACCAGTCATCGAACCGCCACCTAGCTCGTCGTTTAGCTTGGCACAACGCTCAAGTAGACGTGAGTGTAGGTAGAAGACGTCACCTGGGTAAGCCTCGCGGCCTGGTGGACGACGTAGAAGAAGTGAAACCGCACGGTAGGCCTCTGCCTGCTTCGATAGGTCATCGAAAATGATTAGAACGTGCTTGCCGCCGTACATCCAGTGCTGACCAATTGCAGAACCGGTGTAAGGAGCTAGGTACTTGAAACCAGCTGGGTCTGATGCAGGAGATGCCACGATGGTGGTGTACTCCATAGCGCCAGCCTCTTCAAGCGCGCCCTTTACAGAAGCAATGGTCGAACCCTTCTGACCGATTGCAACGTAGATGCATCGAACCTGCTTCTTAGGGTCCTTAGACTCCCAGTTAGCCTTCTGGTTGATGATGGTGTCGATCGCAATTGCGGTCTTACCGGTCTGACGGTCACCAATGATGAGCTGACGCTGACCGCGACCAACTGGGATCATGGCGTCGATTGCCTTGATACCGGTCTGAAGTGGCTCGTGAACAGACTTACGTGCCATAACACCGGGAGCCTGAAGCTCAAGCGCACGACGTGCCTCTGCCTTGATGTCACCTAGACCATCGATTGGGTTACCTAGTGGGTCGACAACGCGACCTAGGAAGTTGTCACCGACAGGTACTGAAAGAACTTCACCGGTGCGGTGAACTTCCATACCCTCGACGATGCCTTCGAAGTTACCGAGAACAACGGTACCGATCTCGCGCTCGTCGAGGTTCAGGGCTAGGCCCAGAGTGCCATCGGCGAACTTGAGAAGCTCGTTAGCCATTGCACTTGGTAGGCCCTCAACGTGAGCAATACCGTCACCGGCATCGATTACGTGGCCTACTTCTGCGCGAGAAGCCTTGGCTGGCTCGTAAGACTTAACGAAGTCCTTTAGAGCGTCGCGAATCTCGTTCGGGCTGATTTTCAGATCTGCCATCTCGTTCCTCTACTTCTGGGGCGAACCCCGGTTGGTCTTTCTAGGCCAGTCGCCGAAACGACTGAAGTTTGTGGGTCAGTTCGCTAGGCGAGCTGAAGTTTTGCTTGGAGCAATCTTGCGCTGAGGCTTCCGTCGAGGATCTCTCCGCCGACCTGTACCTTCATTCCGCCAAGGATTGATTCATCAATCTCGACGTTTAGCTTCAAGCTCTGTCCGTATGACTTAGCTAGAACAGCCTCAAGACGCTCTAGCTGCTTGTCGCTAACAGGTGCTGCCACGGTTACGGTAGCGACTAGTCGCTCAGCGTAAGCAGAAACCTGCTTGCCGAACTGCTCTAGCGCTACAACAACGCGACGACGGCGGGCACCGGTGACTGCACGACGGATAAGCACTGCTGCTTCATCCGAGGCTTTGCCCTTCAACAAGGTCGCGACCAAAGCTGCTTTAGCCTCGTCGGTAGCGGCGTTGTCTCCGAGAGCAAACTGAAGTTCCTGGTCAGAGTCGACAGCGGTCTGGAAGGCGAATAGTTCGCTCTCAACGCTAGACAGCTTCTTACCCTTGGCCGCGATGGCGGCAACCGTGAAGACCGCGAGCTGCTCGAAAGCGGCTACGAGGTCTTGTCCGGTTGACCAGCGGAGGCCAACTAGGGAGTTTGCGAACTCAAGTGCTGGGGCCGAAACACCCTTACCGAAAACTGCGGTAAGTGCGCCTGACTTGGCCTTTGCCTCGGCGGAAGGGTCCGAGAGGATGCTACGCAACTGAGCTGACGATGCAACGGCTGCGCCGATTGCAAAGATCTCTTCTGCGAACTTGAGGTCGGCCTTGGCTAGCAGAGGGTTCAATGCCTCTTTAGCTGCGGCTAGTGACTGCCTAGTTGAACTCGCCATGTTTACTTCTTGCCTGCTTTGGTTTTAGCAACACTGTCACCGGCTTCGAGGTCGGCCAAGAACTGGTCGACGACGCCGGTTGCAACTTTTTCGTTCTTCAGGCTTGCACCAACAACGCTTGACGCTAGGTCGATGGCTAGTGAGCCGACCTCTGCGCGAAGTGAGATTAGAGCTGCCTGACGCTCGGCTTCGATCTGAGCCTTTGCGGTCGCGGTTAGACGAGCTGCCTCAGAAGATGCCTGCTCCTTTAGTTCAGCAAGAATTGCTGCACCTTCGGCGCGTGCCTCTTCACGAATCTTGGCTGCCTCGGCGCGTGCCTCGGCCTGCTCGGCTTCGATGTTCGCAGTCCTAGCTGCTGCCTCGGCCTGAGCCTTCTCAGCTGCTTCGAGGCGACCTTCGATTGCCTCGGTGCGAGAGTCAAGATTCTTCTTGAAGTTCGGTAGAACGCGAACCCAGAAGAATGCCAACAGAATTACGAAGACAACCGACGACCATAGGAGATCGGCTGGAGCAGGTAGAAGCGGGTTATGAGCCTGCCCCTCCGCTGCAGCTTCAATGATCCTAGAAATCATGGTTTAGATCCTGACTGATTAAGCGAAGATGAATGGGGTTGCAAGACCGATAAGCGCAAGTGCTTCGGTGAATGCGATACCAAGCCACATGGTGACCTGTAGCTTTGCAGCTAGCTCTGGCTGGCGAGCGATTGACTCGATGGTCTTTGAAACAACTAGACCTACACCAATGCCAGGGCCTACGGCTGCTAGACCGTAGCCGATTACTGCGATGTTGCCTGAGATTGCGGCGATGTTAGTTACGTCCACTTGTGTATCCCTTCCGTGGTTTTTAGAACTGACGGTTGTCAGATCTGCTTAGTGCTCGTCTGCCAAGGCCAACTGAATGTAGACCGTGGTCAGCAGAGTAAATACATAGGCCTGTAGGAACGCCACCAACATCTCGAAGAGAGTGAAGACGAAACCGAACAGGAAGGTTCCCGCTCCAAAGGCCTTGAAGAAGCCCTCTGCGTTGAACAGGAAGAATGAGGTTGCCGAGAAGCAGAGCACTAGCAACAAGTGGCCAGCGATCATGTTCATGGTCAAACGAAGAGCCAGAGTGATCGGGCGCAGGATGAAGGTCGAAAGAAGCTCGATTGGGGTCACCAGGATGTAGAAAGCTGCTGGCACACCTGCTGGGAAAAGCGAGTTCTTGAAGAAGTGAACGCCGTGCTTCTTGACACCCGCGTAGATGAAGGTGAAGTAAGCGGCTACGGCCAAAACCAAAGGCAGACCGATCAAGGCGGTGCTTGCGATGTTCAGCGACGGGATGATGCCGGTGATGTTCATGCCAAGCACGATGAAGAAGATGGTCGCTAGCAATGGAAGGAAGCGGTCGCCATCCTTCTCGCCTAGCTGCTCGTGTGCGATGCTCTTGCGAACGAAGTTGAGTGAAATCTCACCCATTAGCTGGAAACGGCTAGGAACATACTGCTTGTTCTTGTATGCCTTCTTGAAAGAGCCTGACCAGAGGAAGAAGAGAACTAGCAAAAGAGTGGTGACTAGCAAACGAATCATCATGATTCGGTTTAGCTCAAAAGGAGTGCCGGCGAAAAGAACAACATCAGGGTAGAACTCGCCAATGCTAGGCGCCTCAAATGAACTGCCCGACGTGTCGGTGGTGGTTGCTTCTGAGAGCAGACCTAAAACTTTAGCTAGCAGCTTGAACTCCTGTGTCGGGGCAAGACGGAATGCCTTGCGGCGATTTACAGTGTGATGTCACCAAAACCCTTTGATAACCAGATGAGTCTAACAGGTAAAACCCTTTGAAAATAACGGTTTTACCTAGGTTCGGCGAAAAATTTATCTGAAAGCGCTTTAGTTTTCGCCAACGGTTAGTCGCGACTTCAAAACAATGCGTGAATCGATCACGAGCGTTCCAAGAATCGACGCAACCAGGGTGAAAAAGAGCACCGGTCCGGCGATGAAAGATGCGCCTTTGAGCAGCGCGATCAGAATGACAAATCCGATTAGTTTGACGATCCAACCACCCAGAACCACGCCAAAAAAGCCGCCAAGTGAAAGCTTTCCACCAAAAGAGACCGATAAAGCGGTCAAACTGCTGAACAGAAGCGCAAGCGTCGCCCCGATAAGGCCGCTCACCAGACCGGCAACCCCGGCAAAGATTAGCCCCAAACCGCCACCCAGGACGGCGATTGCCGCGACAAGCACTAGTCCTTGCTTCAAGACTGCAGAGAACACTTCGTTGAGATTAGAGGCTTTAGACATTTTGATTCTCTCGATTGGAAGAACGGTTCTTTAAAACCGGCCAGATGGTGAAGGTTGAAGCAGCAATCAGACCGACAAAAGCAAATGCCCAAACCGCCCAGTTCGGCATGAAAAAGAACATTAGGCAGGTCATCGAAATGAGCGCTGTCCAGACATAGAAGACCAAGACCGAACCAAGGTGCGTGTGACCAAAGTCTTGCAGTCGGTGGTGTAGGTGCTGGCGGTCGGCCGCAAACGGCGACTTACCGGCACGGAGCCTTCTAAAAACAGCCAACGTGAAGTCGAGCAGCGGCAGAACCAGAATCGCTAGTGGCAGGATCAGCGGGATGAATGCAGGCAAGAAGTCATCCTTGGCAGCAACGTGAGGGTCTACCTGGCCAGTTACGGTGAGCGCGGAAACCGCCATCAACATGCCCAGTAGCATTGCGCCGGAGTCGCCCATGAAGATCTTCGCCCGGTGCCAGTTATAAGGCAAGAAGCCAAGGCACATGCCGATGACGATCGCCGACAATACCGAGGCTAGGTTGAAGTAGTTGGTTGGCGAGGTTTGCTGCGCCAAAAGGTAGCTGTAGGCGAAGAAGACGGTGGTTCCGATCAAAACCACGCCAGCGACCAGCCCATCTAGGCCATCGATGAAGTTGACGGCGTTCATGACCAGAACGGTTAGAAATACCGTGGCAACGAACGAAAGCCCAAAGCTACCGATGGTGATGCCGGCAATCGGAAGCGAAACAATCTGCACTCCCTGCCAAGCAAGGATGCCAGCAACGACGAACTGACCGGCCAGTTTTAGAGTCCAGTCGAGGTCATAGAGGTCGTCGAGAAAGCCGATCAGCGTGATGAGAAAGGCCGCTCCGACAATCGCGAAAACTCGTCCAGGCTCAACGAATACGCTGTGAAACCAGCCGAGACTAGCCGAGAACGCCATAGCTGCGAGAAACCCGACGAACATGGCAACTCCGCCGAGACGAGGCGTTGGTCGAGTGTGCGAGTCACGCGCGCGAATCTGAGGGTAAAGCTTGTATTTGTGGCTGATCTTGAGCGTCGCAAACGTGCCAAAGAAGGTAATGACTGCCGCGAACAGCATCGTCAGCAGGTATGCGCGCACTAGTCGGCATCCTTGGCCAGCAGGTCGCCGGCGATGGTGCGAATCTTGTCGGCACTGAGCGCACCGGCGCGAACAATTCGAATCAAACCAGTGGTTTCGAGTTTGCCATCGACATAGCTGTCGGCCACGCCGGTTAGATCAAGGATGGTTGACGCCTCGCCCTTAGGGCTGTTGCCGCCATCGAGGTATACCTGGACGCTCTCGCCCAAGTAGGCCTCCGCCTGTTGACAGGTGGTTGCCGCCGGTTTTCCGGTGAGGTTTGCACTCGAAACGGCCATCGGGCCTACTTCTTCAAGAAGCGCTAGAGCAATTTTGTGGTCGGGCATGCGAAGAGCCACCGTGCCCTTGGTCTCGCCTAGATCCCAGTTCAGCGAAGGCTGCGCTCGCAGAATCATGGTTAGTGCACCCGGCCAGAAGGTCTCGGCTAGGCGCATTGCGACCTCAGGAATCTCGTGAGCTAGCGCCTGCATGGTGTTGATGTTCGGAATGAGCACCGGCGGAGGCGACTGCGGGCCTCGGCCTTTAGCGGCCAACAGCGCGGCGACGCCCTTGGCCGAAAATGCGTCAGAGCCGATTCCATAGACGGTATCGGTAGGCAAAACCACCAGTTCGTTTCGACCGAGCGAAACCTTGGCTAGGCGCATGCCGGTTAGCAGGTCGGTGTCGAGCGAACAGTCATAAATGCGTGACGTCACTGGCTCTCCTACCTTTTGCTTGAAATCTAGATTACTTAATGGCGGTAACTGCTCGATCGCGATCGGTTAAATCCCGGTGAGCTCGAACCTCGCGCCATCCATCAGCCAATAGTAGTTGACACACCTGTTCAGACTGAGAGTCAGCATGCTCAACCACCAGAACTCCGCCATTGACCAGAAGCCTTCTCGCCGTCGCCGATACGTGGCGCATCACCGACATGCCATCCTCGCCGCCATAAAGCGCCAAGTCGGGGTCGTGAAGCCTGACCTCTTCGTCGCGAGGCACCGCAGCCACAGGAATGTATGGCGGGTTCGAAGCAACCACCGAGACCTGACCATTCAGCTCTTCAAATGCGTCGATCAGATCATCATGAATCAGGGTTGCATCGCATTGACCTGAATATTTGTCGAAGTTCGCTCGCGTGAAGACAAACGCCTCCGGAGACTTCTCGACCGCGAATATTTTGGCGGTTGGGTTTTCGGTTGCCATCGCCAACGCGATCGCTCCAGAGCCGGTGCCTAGGTCGACAGCTATTGGGTTGGTGGTGCCGGCCGTTACCGCATCCTTGATGGCATCGATGGCAAGTTGCGCGACAAACTCAGTCTCAGGCCTCGGGATGAAAACACCCTTGCCGACCGACAGTTCGAGTTGGCGAAAGTATGCGACGCCCGTGATGTGCTGCAGTGGTTCGCGCGAAAGTCGACGAGCATAAAGATGGGTCAGCGCTTCGGCTTGCTGTTCGTCAAGGGTTGCACCGATGAGGATCTGCGCCTGTACTCCCCCGCGACTAAGCCCAAGGATGTGCCCGGCGAGCAATTCTGCGTCGGCGGTTGCCGATTCGATTCCTACCGAATCAAACCGCTCTGCTGCATGTCGAACCAGGTCGCCAAGTAACAAGGTTGGCTACTTAGCTTCACCGATTGCGGCTAGACGAGCTTCTTCATCCATCTGAATCGCCGACTGAATGACAGGCTCGAGAGCGCCATCCATGACTGCATCTAGGTTGTATGCCTTGTAACCGGTGCGGTGATCGGCGATGCGGTTCTCAGGGAAGTTGTAGGTGCGGATGCGCTCTGAACGGTCGACAGACTTAACCTGCGACTTGCGGGCCGCCGACTGCTCGGCCTCGAGTGCCTCCTGCTGTGCTGCAAGGATGCGGGCACGAAGCACACGCATACCAGCTTCACGGTTCTGGAGCTGTGACTTTTCGTTCTGCATCGCCACGGTGATACCGGTCGGCAAGTGAGTGATTCGAACGGCTGAGTCGGTGGTGTTAACCGACTGACCACCAGGGCCCGATGAACGGTAAACGTCGATTCGCAGGTCGTTCTGGCTGATCTCGACTTCTTCAGGCTCGTCGACTTCAGGGAAAACCAAGACGCCGGCAGCCGAGGTGTGAATGCGGCCCTGAGTTTCGGTTGCTGGCACGCGCTGAACGCGGTGCACACCACCCTCATACTTCAGGTGAGCGTGCACGCCCTGGGCAGGGTCGGTGGTGTTCGACTTGATCGCCAACTGAATGTCCTTGATGCCGCCGAGGTCAGACTCGTTCTTGTCAAGAATTTCGGTCTTCCACCCCTTTGAGTTGGCGTACTGAAGGTACATGCGAAGTAGGTCGGCGGCGAACAGTGCAGATTCGGCACCACCTTCACCGGCCTTGATTTCCATGATTACGTCACGGCCGTCATCCGGGTCGCGAGGAATCAATAGTCGGCGCAACTTTTCGTTAGCTTCGTGCAGTTTCTGCTCAGTGGCAGGAACCTCTTCGGCAAACGCCTCATCCTCTTTGGCAAGCTCTTTGGCCGCGGCTAGGTCATCGGTAAGCGAGTTGACCTGGTTGTAAGCGTTGATGATTGCACTTAGCTCGGCGTAGCGACGGTTAAGTTTCTTCGCCAGAGCTGGGTTTCCGTGCAACGCAGGGTCAGACAGCTGGGTCTGAAGCTCTGTGTGCTCGGCAATTAGAGGTTGAACCGATGAAAGCAATTTTTACTCCGAGTCAGAACCGGTTGGAACTGGCATTGACTTCTGAACCTGCATTAGGAACTCGACGTTGCTCGAGGTCTCCTTCAGGCGGCTCAAAACAAGCTCAAGTGCCTGCTGCTGCTCTAGGCCAGCAAGTGCGCGGCGAAGCTTCCAAACGATCTTGGTCTCATCCGGGCTCATCAACATCTCTTCGCGACGGGTGCCCGAAGCGTTGACGTCAACGGCTGGGAAGATGCGCTTGTCGGCAAGTGCGCGTGACAAACGAAGCTCCATGTTTCCGGTTCCCTTGAACTCTTCGAAGATAACCTCGTCCATCTTTGAACCGGTCTCGACAAGAGCGGTTGCCAGGATGGTGAGCGAGCCGCCATCCTCGATGTTACGGGCAGCACCGAAGAAGCGCTTTGGTGGGTAAAGTGCCGACGAGTCGACACCACCCGAAAGGATTCGACCCGAAGCAGGTGCGCTTAGGTTGTAAGCGCGACCCAGACGGGTGATCGAGTCGAGAAGAACTACGACGTCGTGACCAAGTTCAACGAGGCGCTTGGCACGCTCGATGGCAAGCTCGGCAACCGTGGTGTGGTCTTCTGCTGGGCGGTCGAAGGTTGAGGCAATGACCTCACCCTTGACGGTGCGCTGCATGTCGGTGACTTCTTCAGGGCGCTCGTCAACGAGAACAACCATCAGGTGAACCTCAGGGTTGTTTACCGCGATTGAGTTAGCGATTGCCTGAAGAACCAAGGTCTTACCGGCCTTTGGCGGAGACACGATTAGACCGCGCTGACCCTTACCGATTGGTGAAACCAAGTCGATGATTCGGGTGCTTAGCTTGTTGGCTTCGGTCTCTAGACGCAGACGGGTCTGTGGGTAGAGAGGGGTCAACTTCTGGAACTCAACGCGGCTTGCAGCCTGCTCTTGAGTCAGACCGTTGATTGAGTCGATGCGAACGATCGCGTTGAACTTCTGGCGACCCTGGTTGTCGTTTTCGCGTGGCTGGCGGATTGCACCCACCACTGCGTCACCCTTGCGGAGTGAGTACTTCTTTACCTGGCCAAGCGAAACGTAAACGTCGTTCGGGCCTGGAAGGTAACCGCTGGTGCGCACGAAGGCGTAGTTGTCTAGAACGTCGAGAATACCGGCTACTGGAACTAGCACGTCATCTGGAGAGATCTCTGGCTCTGCCTCGTCGTAAGGGTTGTTGTTGCCACGACCACCGCGTCCGTTGCGGTCGCGGTCACGGTAACGGTCGTTACGGTCATTGCGGTTGCGGCTGCGACCATTGCGGCCGTTGCGACGCTCGTCGTTGTAGTCACGCTCGTTGCGTGAATCATTGTCACGGGTCGAGTTGTCGCGGTTCTGGCTCTCGCGCGCCTCGCCACCCTCGCCGTTTGACTCGGCGTTGCCGCCTTCTGAACGCTCGCCACCGTTGCGGTTGCGACCGTTGCGGTTGCGGTTACGGTTACGTGAGTTGCCTGAACGCTCTGAGCGCTCGCCGCCCTCGCCGTTGCCCTCTGCTGAGGTTGAACCCTCTGCTGATGAACCCTCTGACTTTTCAGCCTTTGGCTCGCGTGCTGGCTTCTCAGACTTCTCTGCAATTGCAGCGTCGGTAACTGGCTTAGCCGCACGTGAACGAGTGTTCTTCTTTGGAGCGTCTGCGGTTACGGTTTCGCTTGAAGTTGGTGCTGAAGAAGCTGAGGTTGCCTCTGGGGCTACTGCTCCGGCTTCGACGCGACGACCGCGGCGAGCTGCTGGCTTCTTGGTTTCTTGGATTTCATCCATGTGGTTTGTGCTCTTTCTTGAGTATTTCAGCGACTCAATGTTTTTGAGATTTTCGCTGGCCTGCACGGTTCTTTAGAACTTGACCGTGCGTTATCGCATTAGATTTGCGAGGATTTGCGCGTCTTTTAGCTGATTCGCTAGAGACTTGCGCGTGCTTATTGGTGCACTACTACTGTAGCACCCTTGAAGTCTACTGCTAGCAAAAGCGCCTTCCACTGTGGATAGTTCTTTGCTGCCAGCGCGGCGGCTTCAAGTCTTTGCGCCGGGCCGGTTGCAAGAACCAACACGGATGGGCCAGCACCCGAAACAACCGCAGCGTGACCGTGCTCGCGCATCATCTGCACGAGTTCGTAGGTCTCTGGCATTGCAGCCGCGCGGTAATCCTGGTGAAGTTTGTCTTCGGTCGCGGCCATCAAGAACTCAGGGCTCTGGGTTAGCGATGCGATCAAAAGCGCCGAGCGCGAAACGTTGAAAACTGCGTCGTTGTGAGGAACCGATTCTGGCTGCAGCGATCGTGCCAGAGCGGTAGACATCTTGAAGCTTGGCACCAACTCTAGGAACGAAACACCTCGGTGAACGAAGAGCTTCTTGTGGTGCGGACCCTGCTCGTCTTCCCAAGCGATGGTGAGGCCACCAAAAAGTGCCGGAGCAACGTTGTCTGGGTGACCTTCAAGCTCGGTGGCTAGATCAAGCAAATCCTTGTCGGTGATTTCGACGATTCCCTGCAACAAGCCCTTTGCGGCAACGATGCCAGAAACCACAGCAGCGCCAGATGAGCCCATGCCGCGACCGTGAGGAATGATGTTGTGGGCCTTTAGTCGCAGACCAGGCAACTGCTGCCCAAACTTCTTGAAGGTGAATGCAATCGACTGAACCACGAGGTTCGAGGCGTCGGTCGGAACCTCGCCCTGACCCTCGCCGTGAACCTCGACAAAGGCGCCTTCGCCGGCAACAGCCTCGACCTCTAGCTCGTCGTAGAACGAAAGAGCTAGGCCGAGAGTGTCAAAGCCAGGGCCAAGGTTGGCCGAGGTGGCCGGAACCTTGACGGTGACTTTTCTGCCGATTAGTGAAGTCATGATTACTTCTTTGAAAGACCTAGACGCTCAGCGACAGCCTCGACCTTGTTGGCAACGGCCTGTGGCTTGATGTCCTTGCCACTCTCGGTCTTTAGTGCCCACATCGGGTCCTTCAAACCGTGACCGGTTACGGTTACCACGATGGTAGAGCCGGCAGGTACCTCGCCGCGCTTTGAGTGCTTGAACAGACCTGCGGCGCCGGTTGCCGATGAAGGCTCGACGAATACGCCGACCTCCTGAGACAAGAAGCGGTGCATCCAAAGGATCTCGGCGTCTGAGGCGTAGCCGAACTGGCCATCGCTCTCGGCGCGTGCAGCCAAGGCTAGGTCGTAAGAAGCAGGGTTACCGATGCGAATTGCGGTCGCGATGGTGTCTGGCTTCTTGACTGGGTTACCGAAGCTGAATGGAGCTGAGCCCTCAGCCTGGAAGCCCCACATCTTTGGAAGAGCCTTGATTCGGCCTTCGATTAGGTCTTCTTTGTAGCCCTTTGAGTAAGCGGTGTAGTTACCGGCGTTACCCACTGGAAGCACGTGGAAGTCTGGAGCGAAGCCAAGTGCGTCGACGACCTCGAATGCGCCGGTCTTCTGACCCTCGATGCGGTCAGGGTTGACCGAGTTGACTAGGTGAACCGGGTAGTTCTCGGCTAGGTCGCGAGCAAGGTCTAGACAGTCGTCAAAGTTTCCCTTGACCTGAAGAATCTGTGCCTTGTGGGCTACTGCCTGGCTTAGCTTGCCAAGCGAAATCTTGCCCTTAGGAACCAGAACCACCGACTGGATGCCGGCGGCTGCGGCGTAGGCTGCAGCAGATGCCGAGGTGTTTCCGGTTGAAGCGGCGATTACGGCCTGGGCTCCGTGACCAACGGCCTTCGAAACGGCCATGGTCATTCCGCGGTCCTTGAACGAACCGGTCGGGTTCATGCCCTCAACCTTTAGAAGAACGCGCTCGGCGCCAACCAACTTGGCAAGCGCAGGCGCCTCAACCAGTGGGGTTCCACCCTCACCGAGGGTGATGATTGGGTTGTCGCTTGAGATGTCAAGACGATCGATGTATTCGCGGATAACTCCGCGCCACTGGTGAGCCATTAGATTCCTTCTACTCGGATTACTGAAGTAATAGATTCAACCGCGGCATTGGCGGCTAGAGCCTTGACCACTGACGACAGCGAAGCCTCGGTCGCAACGTGGGTTCCTACCTCGAGGGTAGCGGTTGAGCGACGCTTGCCGCCGTTTTGGCGCACCGACTGTTCGACGGTTTCGATCGAAACACCGTGATCGGCGAAGACATTGGCGATGTTGGCCAGGATGCCCGGCTGGTCGGTCACCTCGAGAGTGATCTGGTAGCGGGTGTAGGCACGGTCGATAGGCAAAATGGCCAGGTTGGCGTGCACCGAGTCGGCTAGACCAGGGCCACCGGCTACGTGACGCTTGGCAGCTGAAACCAAGTCACCGAGAACTGCAGATGCGGTTTGAACGCCGCCGGCACCGGCACCGTAGAACATTAGTGAACCGGCAGCCTCGGCCTCAACGAAGACGGCGTTGAAGGCACCGCGAACGGCACCCAGCGGGTGGTCGCGCTCGATAAGGGCAGGGTGAACGCGAACCGAAACTCCGGCCTCGCCGTTCTCATCGGCTTCTACTCGCTCGGCGATGGCCAACAACTTGATTACATAGCCATCGCGTTGGGCGGCAGCCATCTGCTCGGCGGTCACCTTGGTGATTCCCTCGCGATAGACCTGGTCTAGCGGAACCTCGGTGTGGAAGGCCAGGTTGGCCAGAATGGCGGCCTTCTGAGCGGCGTCGAATGCTTCGATGTCGGCGGTTGGGTCGGCCTCGGCATAACCGAGCTCGGTGGCTTCGGCGAGCGCGTCGTTGAAGTTCGCTCCGGTTGAATCCATGCGGTCAAGGATGAAGTTGGTGGTGCCGTTCACGATTCCCATAATGCGGTTGACCTTGTCGCCGGCAAGCGATTCGCGAAGTGGACGGATGATCGGAATCGCACCGGCCACGGCTGCCTCGAAGTAAAGCTGTGCGCCGACCTGCTCGGCGGTGTCGAATAGTTCGGTTCCGTGGGTTGCCAACAGCGCCTTATTTGCGGTGATGACATCCGAGCCCGAGTTGAGAGCCTGAAGAATGTAGGTGCGGGCTGGCTCAATGCCACCCATAACCTCGATAACGATGTCGGCACCAAGGATGAGGCTCTCGGCGTCGGTGGTCAGCAGTTCGGCTGGAACGCCCTCGGCTCGCTTCGAGTTCAGGTCACGAACTGCGATGCCAACCAGGTCAAGCTCGGCACCAACGCGGGCCGCAAGCTCACTCTTGTTTTCGATCAACAGGCGCGCCACCTGAGCACCGACTGAGCCGGCACCCAACAGGGCGATTCTGAGCGGACGATATTCGGTCACGGTTTAGCTCTTCTCATACTTTGAAGCTTCAGCCTTGTTGGCCTGGTAGCGAAGGTCTCGGGTGAATAGATCGGCTTCGGTCTCGCCACGGATGATGAGACGCGCCTCTCCCTTTCTAACCGAAACCACTGCTGGCTTAGTTAGGAAATTGTAGTTACTAGACAGCGAGTAGCAGTAGGCGCCGGTGGTAGCCACCGCGAGCAAGTCATTTGGCTGCACGTCTGATGGCAGGTAGTCGTGGCGCACGACAATGTCGCCAGACTCACAGTGCTTTCCGACTACGCGTGCCAGTGCCGGCTTCGCGGTGGTGCTTCGCGAAGCCAGGGTCACGTGGTACTCGGCCTCATAGAGAGCTGGGCGAGCGTTGTCGCTCATGCCACCATCAACCGAGACATACTTGCGAACCGCCGGGGTTTCGCCATCGGTGACCTTGACATCCTTGATGGTGCCAACGTTGTAAAGGGTGACGCCGGCAGGACCAGCGATGTAGCGGCCCGGCTCGAAGGCTAGCTTCGGCACGGCGATGCCGAGGGCTGCGCACTGCTCAGCAACCACGGCGGTGATTGCATCGGCAAAGTAACGCAGGTCTGGCGCCTTATCTGCAGGCTTGTAGTTCACTCCGAAGCCGCCACCAAGGTTTAGCTCAGGGATGTCTCCCCCGGCCAATTGCTCGGCGTGCAAAGCGAGTAGGCGCTTGGTCGATTCGACAAAGCCGTCAACCGCGAAAATCTGAGAACCGATGTGCTGGTGGAAACCCAAGAACTTTAGGTGCGAGTGCGAACGGATCTTGGCAACCAGTGCCGGTGCGTCAGCGATCGGGATACCGAACTTTTGGTCTTCGCGGGCGGTAGCCAAGAAATCGTGAGTGTTTGCGTGAACACCGGTGTTGATTCGCAGACGAACGCCCTGGATGGTGTCCTGCGCGCCGGCTGTTGCAGCGATGCGTTCAATCTCGAGCTCGCTGTCAATCACAATGGCGCCGACTCCGGCACTAACCGCGCGTCCGATTTCACGCAGCGACTTGTTGTTTCCGTGCAGTCCGATGCGTGCCGCTGGGATGCCTCCGGCGAGCGCGGCTGCTAGCTCGCCACCGCTAGCCACGTCGATGTTCAGGCCTAGCTCATCGATCCAGCTGACAATCTCGGTGCTCAAGAAAGCCTTGCTTGCGTAGTAAACCTTGGCCTCGGTGCCGATCTTCTTGGCTGCGTCGCCAAGGATGCTGCGAGCGGCGGTAGCACGAGCACGGAAGTCATCCTCGTCGATCACGTAAAGCGGTGTGCCGAACTGGGTAGCAAGGTCGTTTACGGTTACGCCGGCAATCTCGACTTCACCGGTTGCGCGGCGAGAGGTGTGACGCGGCCAAACGCGCTCGTCGAGGGCGTTTGCGTCACTCGGGTACTGCAGCCACTCTGGCGCTAGGTGGTTAGACATCGCTGCACCTACATTCTTTCTGGCGCGCTAACGCCGAGTAGGTCAAGACCGTTGCGAAGAACGACGCCGGCGGCTTCGTTCAACCAAAGACGAGTGCGGTGCACAGATTCAACTTCGCCGCCCGAGATCGGAGTCACGCGGCAGTTGTCATACCAGCGGTGATAGGCGCCAGCGACTTCTTCAAGATAACGAGCGATGCGGTGTGGTTCTTTTAGTTCTGCGGCCGATGCCATAACGCGAGGCAGCTCGATGAGCTTGGCCAACAACTCTGACTCGGATGGGTGGCTCAAAAGTTCAGGCTTGAACTCGCTGTTGTCGACGCCGAGGCTAGCCGCGTTGATAGCAACCTGCTTGGTGCGAGCGTGAGCGTACTGCACGTAGAAGACCGGGTTGTCGTTGGTCTTCTTGGCCAACTGCTCAAGGTCGATGTCTAGGTTCGAGTTGATTGGCGAACGTGCAAGCGCATAGCGAGCGGCATCAACGCCAACCGCACCAACTAGGTCTTCCATGGTCACCACGGTTCCGGCGCGCTTAGACATACGCACCGGCTCACCGTTGCGAACCAGGTAAACCAACTGACCGATCATGATCTCAAGGTTTACGCCAGGCTCGTCGCCGTAGGCGGCACAGAGAGCCATCATGCGAGGAACGTATCCGTGGTGGTCGGCACCGAGCATGTAGATGCAACGGTCGAAACCGCGCGAACGCTTGTCTAGGTAGTAAGCCAGGTCACCGGCGATGTAGGCGGCTTCGCCATCGCTCTTGATGATTACGCGGTCGCGGTCATCGCCAAAGGTGGTCGATCGCAACCAGACGGCTCCATCGGCCTCGAAGATGTGACCTAGCTCGAGCAAGCGTTCGATGGCGCGCTCGACGGCCTTCGATTCGTAAAGCGAGTTCTCGTGGAAATAGACATCGAAGTCGACGCCGAAGTCGTGCAGCGACTCGCGAATCTCTTGGAACATCAACTCGACACCGGCAGAGCGGAAGATTTCTTGAGCCTCGGCTTCAGGCAATGACAAAACGTCGACAGCGGTCTCATCGAGCACGCGCTTAGCGATCTCTTCGATGTAGGCGCCGGCATAGCCGTCTTCTGGGGTTTCTTCACCCTTGGCTGCTGCCATCAACGAACGCGCGAAGCGGTCGATCTGTGCACCGTGGTCGTTGAAGTAATACTCGCGCGTAACCTCGGCGCCCTGCGCTTGAAGCACTCGAGCCAGTGAGTCACCGACAGCGGCCCAGCGGGTTCCACCGAGGTGAATCGGGCCGGTTGGGTTGGCCGAAACGAATTCAAGGTTCAGCTTGAGGCCAGCAAGGTCGGTTCCGCGACCGAAGGCTGCGCCGGCTTCGACGATGTTTTTTGCGGCCTCGCCGGCAGCCGCCGCGCTGAGGGTGATGTTGATGAAGCCAGGGCCAGCGATGTCTACCTTGGCCACGCCATCAAGCGATTCGAGCTCAGGAGCGAGGAGTTCAGCAAAGGCTCGAGGATTCATTCCAAACTTGCCACCGAGTTGCATGGCTGCGTTGGTTGCCCAGTCGCCGTGTTCGCGGTTCTTAGGGCGTTCGATGACCACTTCGGTCGGCAAATCAGCCGCGCCAAGACGACCGCTGGCCTGCAGAGCCGCAAGGATGCGAACGATCGCGGCAGATAGGTCTGCTGGAGTCAAGATATTGCCTAACCGGTGAGAAGAGGGTTCCCGCAATGGTTTGGCCCAGCCAAACTCGTAGGGGTACCCCTAAATCATACCGAAAATGGCTAGATAGCGCCTGTTTATGCCTTTGGGATGAGACCGAGGACGGGGTCGGCAGTCACCGGAATCGGGTCACAAAGCTCACCGATGAACTCGCCATCAATCTCGTTTACGAAGGCGATGAGGTTCCAACCGCCATCGCGGTCTTGAACCAGACGCGATGCATAAAGGCTGGTGTCCGGAAACAGCGAGGCGTTCTCGAAGTTGATGTCTTCTAGGTCTTCGCGCACTGGGATGCTGTAGACGCCGCCCACTTCCCCGGCGGCCTTTCGCTCTTCTGATAGCCAGATTGGCCCGCAGCAGAACAGAATGATAGGCACCCCGTCAACCAGTTCGTACTGGAAGACTTCGGTTTCGCCAAACCCCTGATCTGGCTGAGATTTCGGCGGCTGAACCACCCAGTTGATTAGGTCGTCAGATTTGGCGATTGCCATCGCGGCAGCCTGGCGCGGATCGGTAGATTCCTTGAGCTCGGCGGTGGTCAACATGGTCCAACCGGTTTCGCCGGCCATCTTGAAAACCCATGGATCGCGGAACGGTTCATTCTTGAAACCGCCCTGAAGGGTTTTATACCAGCGTGGGTCGGCAGCGACCACGGGCAGGTTCTCTACCTTGGTCCAGGTCATCAGGTCGCTAGATGTCGCGGCGCAAACGGTCTGACGCTGACCGGCGTCTTCGCGGCTGGTGCCGGTGTAAAACATTCGCCATTGGCCGCTATCTTCACGGATGACCGACCCTGTCCAGGTGGTCCAACTATCCGGGGCCGGAGACTCACTCGGGGCGATGGCATCGGCAACCACGGTCCAGTTTTTGAGGTCCTTGCTGATCGCGTGACCGACCGAGGTATTGCGGTGACGACGGTTCGGGTCGCCCAACGCACGGCTGGCCTGGAGGTAGAAAGCGTGGTGGTTTTCGCCATCGAAGGCGAACCAAGAATCCCAAACCCATTGACCCGGTAGCTTTAGCGCCAAACCGCACCTCCATAGACAAATCCGAGCCTCCAGACTAGCCGATGCCACTGTTAGGCTTAACCCAACCTAAGCCCCTATAGCTCAGGGGATCAGAGCATTGCCCTCCGAAGGCATGTGCGCAGGTTCGAATCCTGCTAGGGGCACATGTTTGGTATGGAATGGCTTAAGCCAGAAGCAATCATCACCTCGTTCGGCGCATTTGCGATGATCGGGGTGATGCTGATCGTATTTATCGAAACCGGGCTGCTCGTCGGCTTCTTCTTGCCGGGTGATTCGCTGCTCTTTGTCACCGGTTTGATGGTCGCCACCGGGGCGATTCAGATCCCCCTCGGTAGCCTCACCTTCACCGTGCCGATCTGGCTCGCCTGTGCCTTGATTTCGCTAGCCGCTTGGTTGGGAGACCAGACCGGTTACCTGATCGGGCGCCGCGTCGGCCCGGCCATCTTCAACAAGCCAGAGTCGAAACTGTTCAGCCACGAGAACGTTGCTCGAACCAACTCATTCTTCGAACGCTATGGCGCTCGAGCCATCATCCTGGCGCACTTTGTGCCGGTAATGCGCACCTTCGTGCCGGTGGCAGCCGGCGTTGGCGAGATGCCCTACCGCAAGTTCTTGCGCTACAACTTCATCGGCGTAATCGGATGGGGTTCGGGCGTGACCTTGCTAGGTTTCTTCCTCGGCAAGATTCCATTTGTAGCCGCCCACGTTGAATACTTCACCATCGGATTCGTGATCGTCTCGACCATTCCGATCGCACTCGAGGTATTGAAGGCTCGTCGCGAGCACAAGCGCGACCAACTGCTCGGTCAGTAATAACTCCGCGCCGATTGCGCCGGATTATTCGGAGATTGCGTTGAGGTAGCTAGCTAGCTGCTCTAGGGCTAAGGCGCGGTGACTCATCGAATTCTTGACCTCTGGCTCGAGTTCGGCAGCGGTAACTTCAAAGCCCTCTGGGATGAAGACCGGGTCATAGCCAAAACCGTGTTCACCATGTTCTTCGGTGGCAACGCGGCCTGGCCAGATCCCAGTGAAGCTAGCCTCACCATCCGGGCCGACCAAGGCGATTGTGCACACGAATGCCGCGCCGCGGTTTTCTTCGGCGACATCTGCCAGCTGAGCCAGCAGCAACTGGCGGTTTGCGACGTTGTCACGGCCTCCTGCCCAGCGTGCACTGAAGATTCCAGGTGATCCACCCAAGATTTCAACTGCGATCCCCGAATCATCGGCAATCGAGGTAACTCCGGTGTGCGCATAGGCAGCGCGCGCCTTGATGAGAGCGTTCTCGAGGTAGCTTGTGCCGTCTTCAACCGGCTCGGGGCCGTCGTAACCAACCAGCTCTAGGCCTTCAACCGCTGAACCCAGGATGGCACCCAGTTCGGTTACCTTGTGGGCATTGTGGGTCGCGAGAACCAGCTTCATTAGTTTGCCGCCTCGGCCAAAATTGCCTGCTGAATCTGAGTTAGTTCTGAGGTACCCTTCAAGGCGATGTCTAGCAAGGCGTTGAGCTCATCACGGTCGAACGGCACGCCCTCGGCGGTGCCCTGAACTTCAACAAACTTGCCGCTGCCGGTGACAACCACGTTCATGTCGGTTTCGGCACGAACATCCTCGCTATAGGCCAGGTCTAGGAATGGCACGCCGTCGATGATGCCCACCGAAATGGCGGCAATGCTGTCGCTCAATGGCTTTGACTTTTGGGCAATGAACTTGTTCTTTTTGCCCCACTCGATGGCATCAGCCAGAGCGATGAAAGCGCCGGTGATGGCTGCGGTTCGGGTTCCGCCATCTGCTTGAAGAACGTCACAGTCGATCACGATCGTGTTCTCACCGAGTTCACGAACATCGACAACGGCACGAAGGCTTCGGCCAATCAGTCGAGAAATCTCGTGCGTGCGCCCACCGATTTTGCCCTTCACGGCTTCTCGATCGTTACGGGTGTGGGTTGCGCGCGGCAGCATTGCATACTCGGCGGTTACCCAGCCCTCCCCCTTGCCAACCTTCCAACGTGGAACACCGTTGGTGAATGAAGCGGTGCACAAGACCTTGGTTCCGCCGAACGAAATCAGCGCAGACCCCTCGGCGTGCTCGCTCCAGCCGCGCTCGACGGTAACGGTGCGAAGTTGGTCTGCGGTTCTGCCATCGGCACGAAGGGTCATGATTCTCCTATTTGATAAAAACTAGTTAGCCAGGTGTTCGACGGCGGCCACTTCAGGGCCTAAGAATCGTCGAGCCAGCTTGCCAAAGGCGGCAGCGTCACCGGTTGATTGAAAGCGCAGCGTTGGAGCGCTAGTCGCGTTGCGAAGCAGGTCGTGAGCAACAAGGTTGCGGTAAACATCCTTGGCCGTTTCTTCGGCGCTTGAAACCAGTGTTACATCCTCGCCCATTACATAAGCGATGGCACCGGTCAGCAACGGGTAGTGGGTGCAACCGAGCACCAGGGTGTCGACACCGGCTTCTCGAATCGGCCCAAGGTAGGTTTCGGCTGCAGCAAGAAGCTCAGGGCCAGAGGTCACACCGCGTTCGACAAAGTCGACGAAACTCGGGCAGGCAGCGCTGTGGATTTCAAGATCTACTGCTGCCGCAAATGCGTCATCGTAGGCCTTCGAATTGATGGTCGCGTTGGTGCCGATCACGCCGACCTTTCGGTTGCGAGTGGAAGCTACGGCTCGGCGTACGGCCGGCTGAATCACCTCGACCACTGGGATGCCACGACCCTCGGTGTAGCGCTCGCGTGCGTCGCGAAGAACCGCCGCCGAAGCCGAGTTGCAGGCAATAACGAGCAGTTTCACACCCTCGTCAACCAGGCGATCCATGACCTTTAGCGCCAGTTCGCGAACCTCAGGAATGCTCTTTGGGCCGTATGGGGTGTTAGCTGTATCTCCAACGTAAATGATCGATTCGTTGGGCAACTGATCAATGATGGCTCGGGCAACGGTTAGGCCGCCAACGCCTGAGTCAAAAATACCGATCGGTGCATCATTCACAAGGATGAGTCTACCTTCGGCCTATTTCTCTGGGTTGGAACTCTTTGGATCTTCTGGACGCAAGCCGTCGTAAATGTCTTTGCAGGTTGGGCAGATCGGAAACTTTTCAGGGTCACGACCTGGCACCCAAACCTTGCCACAGAGAGCGATCACCGGGGTGCCGAGCACCGCAGATTCGACAATCTTCTCCTTGCGCACGTAATGCGAGTTGCGCTCATGGTCGCCCGGGTCGACGTTTTGAATCTGCTCCTCGAGCAGAGTCGAACCAGCGGTTTGACCACCGATGCCGTCTAGACCGAAATCATCCATGAGTTGCTCCTTGTTACTGGTTTCCAGCGTCACCCAAGACTACCTGCAAGGTCATCTTGTTGCCATCGCGAAGCAGTTCTAGAGAGGCATTCGAACCGGCCTTTTCTTGACGCACTGCAGCCGTAAGCTCGCTCGCCGAGGTGATCGCAACGCCGTTGAACGAGGTGATGATGTCATCGACCTTGACGCCGCCCTTCTCGGCCGCGCCACCAGAGGTTAACTTGAGCACCTTTGCGCCAACGGTGAAGCTTGCGTTCGCAGTTGAGTTGGTGGCATCTGAAACCATGGCGCCGAGCAGCGCGTGGCTCGCGTGGCCAGACTTCATGATTTCATCTGCGATTCGCTTGGCAACATTCGAAGGAATGGCGAAGCCGACGCCGATGCTTCCGCCGGTGCCACCGGCGTTGGCGATTGCAACGTTGATTCCTATGAGCTGACCCTGTTCGTTTAGCAAGGCGCCACCTGAGTTGCCAGGGTTGATTGCGGCATCAGTCTGAATCACACGAAGATTAACCGAAGCGCCCGAACCGTTGTAGAGCTGAAGGCCGCCCCCGTTCGAGTTGTCAGGTGCGGCCGCAGAGGCCACCTGGATGGTTCGGTTGAGCGCCGAAACGATGCCCTTGGTGACGGTGTTCGACAAACCAAGCGGTGCGCCAATCGCGACAGTTGCATCACCGACGTTCAACTTATTCGAGTCGGCAAAGACGATCGGAGTGAACTTGACCGGCGCTGAGACCTTGATTACTGCCAGGTCGTTGGTTGGGTCGGTGCCAACCACAGTGCCCGGGTAAATGTGACCATCGAAGGTCTTTACCTCGATTTTTACCGAAGCGGTTTCACCGTCGAGCGTTACGACGTGAGTATTGGTCAGTAGGTAGCCATCCTCGGTCAAGAAGACGCCCGATCCGTTGCCGCCACCGGCAACGCTCGAGACTGAAACAGTCGCGACCGACGGTGACGCTGCCGCGGCTGCCGCGGTAACCCAAGAGACGTTATCGCTGTTGTTGACGATTACCGGCGCTGGTCTGGTCCAATAGTTGAAAACACCGATGCCGACACCGGCGCCTACGGCCGCACCGATTGATGCGCCGACCACAAGGATGGCGGTTGCGGTCAACAGGGTGGTCTTTTTCGCTAGTCGCTGCCAAACGTTTTGCTTCACAGGCTGAGCAAAACCCTGCACAGGCGCGGTTTCAAACAAGAACTGGCGGTTGTAATCAGACACTTCAAACCTTTCAAACTTGGCTGTGCAATGAGCATTACAAGCAAGTCTGACTAGTCTATGAAAACAACCTGAAAGTTCTCTGAGCGTTAGCCGTTACAGCCAAACGCGATGGGCCGAACACTGCAGTTCTTAGCTACCAGAAGAACTCGAGACTGCGGCCCAGAAATGGGATTCGCTGGCGAACCCTGACCGACCTTTATGTCGATTGAATCGCGAACCAAAATCGTTCCGCTGTCAAACCAGGTAGCCTCTCCAGCAAAACGATACTCGGCGCGATAAGCCACCTTCACCAAAACCCGATAGAGCCCAGCGCGATCGAAGGCACGGTGCAGCTCTGAGCCCGAAGTCGAAGCGCCATCTCCAATCGACCACGTGGTGTCAATCGGCGTAAACCTCACCTCAGCTTCACGCCCGAGCAAACTGGCAGTTCGAAAGTGCACCGTTACCCCGGTTTCAAAGTCGATGAACTCGCCGACTTCTGGCGCCTGGTTGCTGGCCGTGATTTGAACCGGAGCCGGCGTAAATCGCGCCTGCGCCTTCGACACCTTTGTTGCCGTCACGAGCTTTGGTGTCGGTTTCGGAGTTGGCTTTGGTGACAGCCTTGGTGTCGGCTTAAACGATGGCTTGGGCGCTGGTTTGGCCGTCACCTTGGGAAGCGGCTTGACTATTGGCCTAGGCGTTGACTTTGGCACCTGTTTTGGTGCGGGTTGCTTGACCGGTTTTGACTTCGCTGTCGTCACCGAAGTCGATTTGGCACAGACGATGACTGCGGTGTCGTCAGCCTGAGAAGCATGACTAAAGTTCGACGACCCTGCAACCGAACAAGCCCAAGACTTGCTCGATGCGAAGGGATACATGGCCAGCAGCAGTGCAGCGCCGGTTAGGGCCAGAAAACGAGTCGGATTGCGCCATTTCATGCGAGAACGGTAAACGGCAGGCAGGCATCTCGGCCCAACTTATGCACAAAAGAAAAATCCGGCCCCTAGGGACCGGATTTCTTTCACCGCATGCGATGTGTTTCTAGTTGCGGGGGCAGGATTTGAACCTACGACCTCCGGGTTATGAGCCCGGCGAGCTACCGAACTGCTCCACCCCGCGGCGAAGTTCCAAGTGTAGCACGATTTCGACTCTGAAGCGAACTACTTGGTTGCAGCGAGGGCCGCATCCAAGGCCGCCTTTAGAGCCTTGTCAGCCTTTCCATAGGCAGTCCAGTCGCCTGCCGCCATCGCCTGATCCTTGTCGATCATGGCTTGACGAGCCTTTGCGAGGGCAGCCTTCAGCGCCGCGCTTGCGTTGCCGGTGGCACCCGGTTGCGAAGGAGTGACAGCGCTAGGCGTATCGCCTGCCACAGCGCCAGAGTTGCCGCCGAATAGCGAGTCAAGCGCCGCAGTCAATGTGTCTTCGAAGGCGATCTTGTCGCCGAAGGCAACCAAGACCTTCTTGAGCAACGGATAGCTGGTTTCACCGGTCGACTTGATGTAAACCGGCTGAACGTAAAGCAGACCGCCGCCCACCGGAAGGGTCAGCAGGTTGCCATTCAAAACCGTGGTCGAGCCCTGGCGAAGAATGTTCAGCAGTCGCGAAACCTCTGAGTCGGCATTGAAGTTGTTCTGCACCAATCCAGGGCCAGGCACGTTGAGTGCCTTAGGCAGGGTTAGCAGGCGAAGCTTGCCGTAGTTTGGTGAGACCTTTCCGGCAACCGCACCCGCATCCGAGTCGGCGACCAAATAACCGCGAAGCACATTTCGGCTCGATTCACCCGTCGACTTCGGAATGAAGGTCGAGTAAATCGAGAACGAAGGCGCATCCGTGCCCGGCACCTGCATTGTGAGGTAATACGGAGGCTGCAGCTTTCCGGTGCTGGTGGTCGTGGTTCCGACCGGGTCGTTCGGGGTCATCCAAGCGTCTTGCTGCGAGTAGAAAGAACCCGAGTCGGTGACGTGGTAGCTGCCGAGAATGGCACGCTGCATCTTAAACAGGTCGGCCGGGTAACGAACGTGACTCATTAGCTGGCCCGACATCTCGCTGATCGGACGCAAGGTTCCCGGGTATACCTTCGCCCAGGTGGCCAAGATTGGGTCCTTGGTGTCCCAGGCGTATAGCTTCACCGCACCTGAATAGGCGTCGACGGTTGCCTTGACCGAGTTGCGGATGTAGTTGATTGAACCGCGGTTGAATGCCGAACTGGTTGAGGTGTCGGCAATCGACTGGCTGAAGTTCTCAGCTCGAGAATATGGGTAGCTCGATGAGGTCGTGTAGCCGTCGATGATCCACTGAACCTTGCCATCGACAATCGCAGGGTATGCGTCGCTGTCGAGGGTCAGGTAAGGCGCAACGGCCTTGACTCGATCAATCGGGTTGCGGTTGTAAAGAATCTGAGACTTATTGTTTACCGCGTCCGAAAGCAGAATCTGCTCGCTCTGGAACTTGATGGCATAGGCCAGACGAGTCATCACGCTGTCGAGGGCAGGACCGCCCTTGCCAGTGAAGGTCGTGTAAGTCTGGTCGGCTTCGTTATTGCCCGCCGAATAGTCAAACTCGCGAGGCTTGGCCGAGGCATCCGAGCCAACGATCGAATAGGTCGGCGAGTTTTCACCGAAATAGATTCGAGGTTCATACTTGCCGAGCGACCCGGATGACGGGATGCCCGACTGAAGGAATACCGGCTGACCATCTGAACTGGCCTGGTTGCCGTAGGCAGCAACTACGCCGTAACCGTGGGTGTAGACGATCTTGTCGTTGTACCAAGAGCGCGCGTTTCCAAGGCCAGCCTGGTTCAGTTCGCGAACAGCAATAACGGTGTCTTGGGTCTTGCCATTGAGTGCGTAGCGGTCTACATCCAAGTGGTTTTCGAAGTTGTAGTACTGCTGGAACTGCTCTAGCTGACGGAATGAGGCGCTAACCAGAGTCGGGTCAATGATACGAATATTTGCGGTGGTCTCGGCGTCGGCGCGAAGGGCTCCGGCGGTGGTGTCGGTCTTAGCCTGGTAGTCCTGGTTCTCAACCGCATCCAAGCCATAGGCCGTTCGGGTGGCTTCGATGTTTCGGTCGATGTAAACCGACTCTAGGGTTCGCTCGTTAGGCAAAACCTGGAAGGTCTGGACTATCCAAGGGTAGACACCGCCAAGGATGATTGAGCTGACCACCATCAGAGCGGTAGCCATGATCGAGAAACGCCACTGACCAACGATGGCCGTGACCAAGAAGAGCACTGCTACTAGCGCAGCGATCATGGCAAGGATTTGGAATCCAGGAATGACTGCATTCACGTCGGCGTAGGTCGCTCCGGTGTATAGGCCCGAAGCGTTGGTCATGGTCTTGTACTGGTCTAACCAGAGGCTTACGCCCTGAATCAACAGGTAAAGTGCGGCCATGATCGACACCTGAACGCGTGCCGCCTTGGTGATGGTTGACTTGCGGCCGTTGAAGCGAATTCCGCCAAATACGGTGTGCACGAATGCGGCCAATAGGCCAGAGATCAAGACCGTGGCCGAGGCGAAGGTCACCACCGAAGTGAGGAACGGCAGGTCGAAAAAATAGAACGAGATATCTAGCTTGAACTGTGGGTCGACTTCACCGGTGTAGGTGCGGTTTAGCCAAGCCAGAACGGTATCCCACTTCGAGGTGGCCGCCACACCGCCAAAAATGCCGAGCAGAATCGGCAAACCGATCATGACGCCCTTGCGAAGCTGTTCGATTAGTTCGCGATAGACACCGAACGGGTCGCCGCTGTCTGGAAACTTTAGATAAATCGGGCGGTTGCGGTAAGCCAGCGAAAGGCTAAGCCCCGATATGCCACCAAGGATGAGTGCCGCGATCAAGAACAGTGCGACCTGGGCAACAATCTTGGTCACAAAAACGCTCGAAAAGCCCAGCTGGTCGAACCAAAGGAAATCGGTCAAGACACTTGCGTAACCGGCGAAGGCTACAGCGGCAAGGATGACGATGAGTACCGAAAGGCGGAATGGCGAAATGCGGCGACGTGAAGCGGTGACGTTGGTCATTTTGTCCTCGGTTACTTAGCGGTGCAGGTAGGTAGAGTTTCAGGTTTGGTGCCGGTTGCAATCTTTTCGAGATCGGCCTTGGCTTCGCTCAAGGTTCTGACCTTTACCACGGTTAGACCAGAAGGCACGTGGCCGACGACCTCATCGCAGTTAGCGTCTGGGGCAAGGAAGATTGTTGCTCCGGCGCGGGCTGCACCGAATAGCTTGTGTCTGATGCCGCCGATTGGTCCAACGTTTCCGGCAGGGTCGATTGTTCCGGTTCCGGCGATGTGCTTGCCTCCGGTCAGACTGCCAGGGGTAAGGCGGTCGATGATGCCGAGCGCAAACATCATGCCTCCGCTTGGGCCACCGACATCGCCGAGCTCAAGCTTGATCTTTACCGGGAAGTCGTATTTGTAGCCGGCCAGGATGCCGAGTCGATACTTGCCATCCTTGTCTTTCAACGCAGTGATGGTTTCGACGGTCTTGACGCCGTTGCGAAGCACCTCGACCTTCAGAGGGCCGAGCAGAGCCTGCTTATTGATGACCGCGCGCATTTGGTCGATGTCTTTGATGTCGATGCCATTGATCTTGATTACAAAATCGGCTGCCACGAGCTTTCCGGATGAGGCGCCACCCTTCGTGACTTCACTCACGTAGACATGCCATGGCACCGTGTAACCGAGCTTGGTGAGGGCGGCGGCGATGGCATCCTGCTGAGATTCCTCCATCATGGCCGTCGATTCGGCGTTTACCTGAGAGGTGCTCACATTCGCCGGATACATGACGTCAACTGGAACCACGGCTTGAGCTGGGTCTAGCCAAGCCATGGCAAGCTCTGCCCAACTCGGGGTGTCTTCGCGGTTGCCCGCGACACTAACGGTGAGCACATCCAGGCGACCGGTAGTTGGATACGACTTGGCGTCTTCGATCGTGATTACTTGCGTGCCATTGTCTTTGCCGAGCACGTCGAACACTGGGCCCGGACGCTCAATCACGTAAGGGGTCGGTAGAAAGACGAGAGCAAAAAGGCAGCCCAGGAACAAGGCAAGGAACCCTATGCCTGTGAGCTTGCGAGTGCGAGATTTAGTAGACATCGCGTTAAGCCTAAGACTCTGGTCGATTTGCGCTATAAAACTTGAGTAAGAGGCGCAACGCTTAGGGCGAACAAGGCCTAATTCTTGATGATGATTCAGCATCTTCCCAGCAATCAAGGTCTAGCGTTGGTTTCATGAACCCCGAAGACTTCGAGAAGTTTCTCAGAGATTTTATGGCTGGCAACGGCGGCGACGCGGCCGAGTTAGCCAAGGCTGCCGGACTACCAAACGATCCAAAACTCATTGCCAAGATGGTCGAACAGCTTCAAGCTGCGTTGGGCGGCCAGGATAACGAAAACGGTTCGGTCAACTGGAAGTTGGCTACCGACCAGGCCAAGGCGATTGCCCGCGAGGGAGCTGTTTCTGTGAGCGAAGATTCACGCAAAGCGATTCGCGATGCGCTCTCGATCGGCACTCTGTGGCTAGATCAGGCCACTTCGATGCCGGGGCTGAATAATGAGCCGAAACTATTGACTCGCGAACTCTGGGTTGCCGACGCGATGCCGCTTTTTGAGGCGCTATCGGCTCCGGTCGCAAACCGCATGAGTGAAGCCTTGGCACAGAATCTGCGCGAAAATGCCCCGGAAGAACTTTCGGCAATCCTGGGCAATGCGGGTGGATTGATGCGCTCGGCCGGCGGCGCCCTTTTTGCCATGCAGCTCGGTCAGGCGCTCGGCAAGTTGTCGGCGGAGGTTATCTCGGGTGGCGACATTGGCCTGCCCATTTTTCAGGATCAGCGAGTCGCCCTGGTTCCACAGAACCTTGAGACGCTTATCGGCGGCCTTGAAATCGAAAAAGATCAGGCCTACATCTACCTCGGCATCCGAGAGATGGCTCACACCCGCCTGTTCAAACACAGCAAATGGTTGCGCGATGCGATTGTTGGCCAGATCACCAACTATGCGAGCGGCATCAAAATTGACAACGATCGCATCCATGAAATTGCCGAGGATTTCAGCGCAACCAACCCGGATGAGTTGAAAAAGGCTCTCGAGACCGGAGCCTTCATCGCCGCTCGCTCCGAAGAGCAACAGCTGGCCCTAGATCGAATCGAGACCTTGCTTGCCCTCATCGAAGGTTGGGTAGACGTGGTTACCGAAGAGGCCACCAAACTGCTGCCCAAGGCAAACGCCATCTCTGAAGCCGTTCGCAGACGACGAGCCACCGGCGGCCCAGCCGAACTGACCTTTGGCACAATCGTCGGTCTAGAACTGCGCCCACGCCGCATGCGCGAAGCCGCCGAAATGTGGCGTCGAATCGGAGCCGCCGTAGGAATCGAAAAACGAGATGCCCTTTGGGATCACCCAGACCTGCTTCCGCGCGAGGACGACATCCTTGATGCTTCCGGTCTGATTGCGAAGCTAACAGACGGTCACTCAGGCGAGGATGAACTCGACCAAGCACTCAGGGACTTGCTGGGCGAATAGTTTGGGGATAACTAGAGCAAGCAAAAAATAACTTTGCTTCACTCTGGGAATGCTTCGAATTAACCCAAATCAAGTCGCCCTATGGCGCGATCTCGAGAGCCTGCAGATTGGCACTGGAGACCAAAAAGTTGTCCTCAATTCGCTAAGCCCGGCACAGGAGCGACTCATCGGAGCGCTTTACCGCGGCATTGCCGACCGTCACCTGCCAAACCTTCTGGATGACCTGGGGGTCGATCAGGTGGAGGGCCACCAACTGGTGGAAGCCCTAAGTCCACTTCTGCTGAAAGATTCGAGGCCGACCGCCGATTCACTGACAGAAGATTTCGTTGCCGGCGCCTTCGCAGAAATCATCCGCGCCAGCCTGCTGACCGCGGTCGACGGGGCAAATGTCTTGATGGAACGAAAGTTTCGAACCGTTCACGTCGATGACCTGTCGGCAACCGGCTTGGCGATCACGTTGGGTTTGGCCGCGGCCGGCGTCGGTCGATTGGTGACTCACGATCAGAGCGTTGTCGAAGCGAAAGATCTTGGGCCGAATGCCTATCCGAGCCAACTGCTCGGCAAGTCAAAGATTCAGGCAGTAAAGGCACTTCTAGCCGGCTCGCCGAATCAAATGCGGGTCGTGGCTGGGCATCTGCTGACACCTAGAAATCTCGAGGCGATCGATTGTGCGGCCATCATCGCGCACAACGCAATCGAACCGCGACGCTATGTTCAGTGGCTAAATCGCGACGTGCCCCACCTTGCGGTCACCTTTGAAACCGAGACCGCGTCGGTTAGCCCACTAGTCGTGCCGGGTCGTGGCGCCTGCCTGTATTGCCTCGAGCAAGCGCGCATCGATGAAGACTCAAGCTGGCCGGTGCTGGCCAGTCAGTTGGTTGCCAGCGAAAGTCGCCTAGACGATTCGGCGAGCAGGTTATTTTGCGCTGGGCTCGCGGTTCAAAAAATGCTTGGTCACTTGGATGATGTTGGTGGCTTTACTCAGAGCGATAAGGAACGAGTCGGCTACCAGCTGCACCTGGCGACCGGCGCGGTCACCGAGTTTCGCTGGGCGGAACACGACTCATGTTCGTGCCGCCACACCAGCTAACCGCGGGCAAGCAACTGATTGAAAAATCTCGATGGCTCTCGGTCACGAGTTGAGGTGGCATCGCGTTTAGCCCAGGTGAGAGTGATCTCAGTCTTGGCGCGGGTGATGCCCACATACATCAGACGTTTCTCTTCGCGAAGTTCCGCCTCAGTGGTTGCGTAGGTAATCGGAAGGTAGCCCTCGGTCAAACCAATCATGTGCACGATCTGCCACTCGAGACCCTTGGCCGCGTGGATGGTCGAAAGGGTTACGGCCGCCTTGATCGGTTCATGTTGAGAACGCTGACGCTCGTCGAGTTCGACCGCAAAATCCGCAATCGTTGCCTCGGCTGGCAGTTCATCCGTGATTGCCAAAAGCGAGTTAAGCGACTCCCACTTTTCACGAAGCAATCCAGCTTCGGTCGGCGGTTGGGTAGACCAGCCAAGCGAACGGCAGATTTCTGAGACGGCTTGGAATACCGGCTTGTCGCTGGGCGATGCGGCCTCGGCTCGGATGGCGCGAATCGCAGCCTGAATCTCGACCCGATTGAAGAATCGCTCGCCGCCACGAACCTGATAGTCGACGCCAGCCTGCGCCAGAGCGTTTTCGATTGCCTCCGACTGGCCGTTGACTCGATAAAGTACGGCGATCTCGCTGGCCTTTACGCCCTGGTCAATCTTGTTTTTGATGGCCGCGGCCACGGCCGAACATTCATCCTGGATGGTTGCAAAGGCAATCGTTCTCGGAGCAAGACCGACCTCGCCCTGTGACTGCAGCGGCTCGACGAAACCGGTCTCTTCGGTTAGTCGGTTGGCGAAGTTAACGATCTGTTGGGTAGATCGGTAGTTTCGGGTCAACTGAATAACGTTGGCGTCGGGGTAGGTCTTCGCGAAGTTTTGGAGATAACTGCTGCTAGCGCCAGTGAACGAATAAATCGTCTGGTTCGGGTCGCCAACCACGCAGAGTTCGCTGCGCTCCCCCAGCCAGGCATCGAGCAGTGCGTGCTGCAATGGCGAAATGTCCTGATACTCGTCGACGGTAAAGAATCGATACTGCTGATGGACGTGCGCGAGGGCACGCGGTTCGGCACGCAACATTCCGAGGGTGAGTACTAAAACGTCTTCCCAGTCGATTCGCTGAGCCTTGATTTTCGCGTCCTCGTAGGCCTGCTGGAGCTCGACATTTTTAGCCGGGCTAAGACCCGCGACCTTCGGTCGGTTGACGGCTAGGGCTGCGTACTCGTCCATGCTGAGCATTGAAAACTTGCGCCATTCAATTTCTGAAGCCAACTCGCGAACGCCACCGGTGTCTAATCGGATGCTTTGCGCCTCGGCAACCTTTGCGATCAAAGAAGCCTTAGATTCGAGCACGGTTGGAGCCGGAACACCGGCAAACTGAGGCCAGAAATAGTCGAGTTGGGCCAGCGCGGCCGCGTGGAAGGTCTTGACCGAAACCGCACCGATGCCGAGTTGACGCAGGCGGGCTCGAAGCTCACCGGCTGCTCGGTTGGTATAGGTCAGGGCAAGCACGCGATTGGCGGCGAAGTAACCCTTGGCAATGCCATAGGCGATTCGGTGCGTAACCGTGCGGGTTTTACCGGTGCCCGCGCCGGCCAGGATGCAGGTCGGACCGACGAGCGAGCGGGCCGCCTCTTGCTGTTCTGGGTCGAGATTATCGAGCAGTAGTTCAGGATCCAATTGGACCTCCGAACCAGTGTTCGATCAGCGCGCCGGCAATTGAAAGTTTGCCTGGCAACAGCAACTTGCCCGCCTCGGCTGCGATTTCTTCGCGACTAAACCAGCGGAGTTTTTCGATTTCGACACCGTCTGGGTTCAACGGCAAGTCGGCGTGAGCCGGGTCAACCTTGGCGGTGAACCCCACCATCAGCGAGTAAGGAAACGGCCAGGCCTGGCTTCCGAGATACTCTGGTGCGATTACTCGAACACCAGACTCCTCGAACACCTCGCGCTGCACGGCAGCGGCCAATGACTCGCCTGGCTCAACAAAACCGGCCAAGATCGACCAACGGTTATCTTCCCAAACGCCCTGAGAGCCCAACAAAATGCGGTCGTGTTGATCGATAACGCTAACGATGATTGCCGGATCGGTTCGGGGAAAAATCTGGTGCCCATCGACCACACACTTGCGCACCCAACCTGCCTCTTCGACGACGGTAGCCTGGCCGCATCGTGGGCAATAAAGGTGCGTTTCATGCCAGTTAGCCAAGGCCAAGGCCTCGGCATAGAGACCAGCATCTCGCGCACTAAGGCCTGCACCGGTTCGGCGAAGACCATGCCAGGCATCCGGGTCGGGTTCGATTGCGTTGGCGCCTGCGGCGTCAAGAATGGCAAGGATGATCTTGGTGCCGGCCGGTACCTGGCCCTGAGCTTCGACGGTGAAACCGAGGTAGGCGTCTCGCTCGATGTTATTTCCTGCGCGGAGTTCGGCCAGTTGACCGACGGTCAAAAGTCGAAGCGCCGGGCTGGGTGTGTCTGCAGGGCCTTCGAGCAGGGTTTTGCCATCCGTAAGAACCAAGACCCGAGCGGTGTCGTCGCTCCAAAGGGTGTTCAGAAAATCAGGGATACTTCGGGCAACGTTGTCGCGGTCGACTGCAGAGCGTGCCAGCGGAAGGCTGAGCGGTTCGTGCATCTGGTCTTCCTTCGTTGGGGGCGTGGCGGTGCAGTGCGATTGGCCAGTTTTTGTCTACCCTGAAATACATGGCCAAATCTCCCTTGATTTTAGCTGCGCTAGCTAAGGACGCTGTTCGTCACCTCGATTTCGTTCAGGTCAAGAGCTTGAACGCAGGCGCTGACGGCGCATTTGACACCGCTTTGCTGACCGCAACCACAGGCGAACACTACGTGGTGCGCATCGCGAACACCCAATCGGCCGGAACCGAGCAAGAGGTGGAGCTTCAGGCACTTCGCGCGCTTGGCACCGAGGGACGTGCCGCACTTCCATTCAAGATCACCAGCCTGATCGGCGAAACCAAGGATGACAAAGGCGCTCGTGCGCTGATTTTCGACTTCGTTTACGGCAGCCCGGTTGACGTCGGCTCGGTAAGTGGAGATTCTGACCTAGCCCGCAATATCGGCCTGGCCATCGCGGCCATTCACAAGTTGCCGTTGTCAACCGTTGAAAACGCGCACCTACCAGAGTTTCAGCCGGAAGACATTTTGAAGGCCCGCACCGCCGAGCTAGACCGCTTCGCCGCTACCGGCAAGGTGCCACCGATTTTGCTCTCGCGCTGGGAGGCAGCTCTCGAAGACCCAAGCCTGTTCCGCTTCCAGCCAACCGTGGTTCACGGCGCTCTAAATGGCGACACCGTGCTTGAGGAAGACGGCCGACAGGTTGCAGGCATCCTTGCTTGGAGCAGCCTCAAGATCAGCGACCCGGCCGAAGACCTTTCTTGGATTTTGGGCTCTGAGAATGACCCATTTGCCGACGCCGTTCTGGCTGCGTACACCGCTAACCGTCCGGGCGTAGACTCATCGATTCGCCAGCGCGCGGTGCTCTACAGCGAATATGAGCGCGCCCGTTGGCTCATGCACGGAGTGAACAAGGGCGACCAGTCGATCATTGACGATGCGGTCGAGATGCTCGACACCCTCGCTCAGGATGTAGAGGCTGGAGTGATCGGCCGCTTGACCGCGGCTCCGATTGCACCAATCGTCGCCGAGCCAATGATCGAAGAGTATTCGGAAGCCTTCGTCGCGATCGAGAACGACGATGAGTTTGAAATCATCGAAATCAACGAGACCGTAACCGCGGCTGCCGACGAAGAAGTTTCACTCGAGACCGCTCCAATCGATGTAATCGCTGAAGATGCAGAGCTCGACGAAATTGCCGATGAAGAAACCCAGGAAGCTCGCTCGGGCTATGTGGATGACAAGACTCGACCAATCGAACTGCCTGAGAAGTCGGATAACGAACTCTTCTAGTTCGCGATTGTCTTTCGCCAGAGTTCTAGCAGTTCTTGTTCGTTTAGCAGTTTCTGAGGCTTGACCTCAACATCGTCGGCTACGAAATAGAAGCTCGCTTCGATTCGTTCAATCGGTATTCCGCTGAATCGTGAGTAAGCCATTCGATAAAGAGCCAGCTGAAGCGCGCGAAGTTCTTCATCCTTGGCGTCTTTCGGCTTTTTACCCGTCTTCCAGTCGATTATTTCGACACCGGTGTCGGTCGCGAAAACCGCATCGAGCTTGCAGATGAACGTGTTGCCTTCAATGGTCAATTGAATCTCTCGCTCGATCTCGAGAGGTTCGAGTGACGCCCAACGAGAGGTCTCAAAGTTGGCCTGAAGTTGCTTGATCGATTCGAGATCGAACTCGGTTGGTAGCGAATCCGCCGAATCCAAATCTTCGGCAAGGTGCTCTTGCCCGAAACGAGCCTCCACCCAAGAGTGAAACAGGGTTCCGTTGCGAGTTTGCTTATAAGGCTTCTGCGGCATTGGACGGCGATAGCGTTCGGCTAAACCAGGAAGGTCGGCGACGAAGTCTTTGAACCGCGAAGCCGGAACACGAACCGGTAATTCGATCACTTGGCTTGAGGCTAGCGTCTCGTCGCGCTCGGCGAGCAGCAGGTCGATGTCTGCCTGCACCTTGTCACCGAAGGCGAGCCCAGCCTGCAACTCTGCCATATCCTCAATCGCCGAAAGAGTGCGATCACGCGCGGCCTCGACTACCGAACGGTGACGCTCCCCTAGCGGATCAAGTGGCCAGCTCTCAAACTTCAACGCTGCTTCGAGCGGGTTCTCGTCTTGAGCGAGTTCTGGAAGAGCAACATCTTTCAAAACCTCAACTTCGAGGGCGGTCAGCAAGAACCTCGATGCCTCACGAGGTTTCTTATTGCCAGGCTTCCAATACGAGCCGCTGAGAAGCAGCTCAGCCTTAGGTCGGGTAACCGCAACATAGATCAGCCGGAATTCTTCGAGCAGCTGGTGTGCCTTGGCAGCACGCTTGAACTCTTCTTGGCTTTGCTTGGCTGCGGGCTGGCTGTCTACGCCGCGGTATTGCCATTCGGGCAGCGAGGCTCGATCGCCTCGAAGCGGGTATGGCAAGCGCCCAGTGCCCAGCCAACCGGTGCCACCCTTCCCATCACCTGGAAAGTCACCTTCGACCAGATTGGCAACGCAGACGTTATCCCATTCCAAGCCCTTTGCGGCATGGATCGTCAGAACCTGAACCACGCCCTTCTCTGGGTTGGTGCTCGGCATTTCGAAACGCTCACGCTCGTCGGCAAACTCAAGCCATTCGAGGAAGGCTCCGAGGTGTGGGCGATTGTTATTCGAGGCGTAACCTGAAACCACTGCAGCAAAGGCATTTAGGTGCGCCATCGGGTTCTTGCGACGGGGATTAGCCGCCACTTCGATGTCTAACCAAAGTTCTTGCTCGACAACCCGAACAAACTCGACCAGCGGCATGCCGGTGCGACGCCTAAAATTGCGAAGAGTCTGCGCGGCATCCTTGAGGCGCGGCAAACCCTGGTCGCTGAATCCGATTTTCTCGGGGTTTCTCTCGTCGAGCAGGAGGTCAAGCGCGTCGACCAGTGAAACGGCGTCTTCTTTTGCAAGGCCTTCCTGCTGACGCAAGCGAAGGTCTTCTTCAACCGGCTTAGCCAAATGGCTGGCATAGCGGTGTAGTCGCTCGATGTCTTTCGCTCCGATGCGCCACCTCGGGCCGGTAAGCAAACGGATGAGTTGGGAGCCTGCTTCTGGATAGTGAATAACTCGCAAGGCACTGATTAGATCAACTACCTCAGGCATTTCGAGCAGGCCACCGAGGCCGACTACCTCAACCTCAAGCCCAACCGACTGCATAGCATCGACAAAAAGGGCCATTTGGCTTCGCTTGCGCATGAGCAGTGCTCCGGTGGCATCGCCGCGCATCTTGTTTTTGAACCAATCCGCAACGCTTGCGGCCTCTTGGTTCATGTCTTGTTCGAACTTCACAGAAATCTGCCCGACAGATGCACCCTCGCGGGGTTGCAGGGTAACCACCTTGAGGTCACCCGTGAGACGGTTGGCAAGGTCGAGAACAGAGGCTGGGTTTCGCCATGAAGTAGACAGCGTGAAGTTCGCTGCCCGTTCGCCGGATTCAAAGTCTTCGTGGAATTGGCTAAGGTTCGATGCGCTGGCACCACGCCAGCCGTAAATCGATTGATTTGGATCACCAACGGCGAAGACAGAGCTGCCCGCAAAGAGGTTTTTCAGAAGTCGCGTTTGCAAGAACGAAGTGTCTTGATATTCATCAAGCAAGACCTGCGTGAAACTCGCGCGCTCGCGTTCTCGAACGGCCGGCACCTCTCGCACCGCGCGCTCGGCCAGGGCCACCTGATCGCTGTAATCGACATAACCCTGTCGACGCTTTTCAAGAATGTATGCCTCGGCCAGCTTGGCGACAACGGGCGTCGTGATGAGTGGTTTGAGAATGTCGGCCATGTAAGCGAACTGCGAGGTGTCGCTCGATCCTGCCTTTTTCGGAAGGTCAGTCAGCGCCGAGACAACCCCCTCGATGACATCTTCGACCTGCTGAGCGGTGACGATGTTGTCATTCATTTCTTGGGCCAGCGCCAAGACACCATCGATGAGCGGGTTCAAGTTAATGTCAAGGTCGGTCAGGCGGCTGTCAACCTCTGAGCCTTGGCGAACGACGACTTCACGAGCCAGTTGGTAGGCGGCCGCTTCGGTGAGCAAGGCAGCTTCGGGTTCGTAGCCGATGGCGAGTGCAAAGTCGCGGAACAAACCGTTGGCATAGGCGTTGTAAGTCGAGATGTTTGGAGGCGAGAAGTCGTATTCGAGATCTGACGGCCAGAGTTCGCTGTCACGAAGCTTGAGCAGACTCTCGTAAATTCGCTTTGAGAGTTCGGCAGCCGCTTTTCGAGTGAAGGTGAGCCCAAGAATTTCTTCTGGACGCGCAAAGCCATTGGCAACCAGCCACAGCACTCGAACAGCCATCAGCTCGGTCTTGCCACTGCCGGCACCGGCAACGACTAGCGATGGCGAATCGATAGGCGCCGCCTGAACTGCTGCTTCTTGCTCAGGGGTCAAGGTGAATGGTTTGATGACCGCATAGACCTGGTTTGCCGTGAACTTAGGATTAGCCACCATAAGACACCGCCTTGGTTAGGTGAATCAGACAGCTGCCAAACTCGTTGCCGTTCGTGCAATGCGAATCGACCTGAGCAATGAAAACTCGATCGGTCATGGCCATTCCCGAAGTTGCTGCTTCGATGAGGCGATCGAATTCGATTTTGGTTTCAGGCGACTCGGCTAGCGCCGGCTGGTTGCGTTCGACCGGCTTGTCACCAGTGCCAACCAAAAGAAGTTTGGCTCCGGCAAGTTCGGTGTTGGCATCGATCTCGGGCAGTTCGGCAAACGCGCCGTTTTCGAAGGCCAGTTGATAGAGACCCAGTTGAGCATGAGTTCGGGCTTCTTCAGCCGAAAATACTTTGGAGCCGGTCTTTAGGTCGACAATCATGACGCGACCATCCGGGTAAAGCTCGAGTCGGTCGACTTGGCCGCGAATGCGAGCTCGGCCGGTCTCAAACTCGAAGTTGACTTCTCGACCGATCACTTTGGCACCTTCGGCATCAAACTTGCGCAGATACTGCACCATGTTGGAAATCATCTTCTTGGCTTTTCGTTCGCCCGCTTCTTCTAGCCAAGCCGACTCGAAACTTAGCGTGTGCCACTTTGACTCAACGAGACCCCACAGGGAATCTTCATTCAAGTCGACTCCGAGTTCGAGAGCCTTGTGAACCAAGGAGCCCAGGTTGGCCGAGAAAGTGGTGTCGCCACCACCGTGAGCGTTAAGGAACCAGTGCAACGGGCACTTGGCGAAGTTCTCGAGCTGAGACGGACGAAGCCAAACCTGAGCTTCAGGGTCATCGAAGTCAACTAGAGGTTCGTTGGTTGAGAGCGCCAACATTCCATACCAGCCATCGGGATGAGCTCCGGCGACACCGGCCGATGCAAGTCTTGCCAGGCCCAACGCCGCCGAATCGAGCTCGGACAAGGATGATGACCTCGCGAGTGTGCGCCGAAGCGAGCCGGCCATTCCGCGAAGGGTTAGTTGGCTTGCCGAATAACCTTCAACTTCTGGGATAGAGCCGTTGATTAGGCCGATGAACTGCGAGATCTGCTCGTCTTCAGAGTCGGTTGACGAAACCAAGATTTTTTTGCTCGCGGCACCAATCGACTTATAGAGCATTCGGAGTTCGTCGGGCAGCTCTGACTTGGTTACGGCAGTGACCTGATCGATGCGACCGGTGAGCAAGGCATCAAGAACCGTCGCCCCCAGTAGAGAAGAACGTGGCCGAAGGTTTGGCCAAACACCCTCGATCAATTGTGGAAGAGCAACGATCTTGAATCTGCGGGCGATCAAACCAGAAGGCGTAGCCAAGGTGACTCGCTGAGCAAAAGAGTCGTTTAGCGCGAGCGTATCTTCTGGCAAGCCCAAAGCTAGCTGTTGCGCAACAAAGACCCTCGGCTCGCCGTTTGGGTTGCGTTCGACGAAGCGGTTGGCGGCGGCAAACAGGGCAACAATCGCGTCGAGATCGCGATTGGCCTGCAGGGCAACCTCGCCTACACCCGAAGAGAGAATCTGCCAGGTTTTGTCGAGCCCGCTGCCAGACCACAGGTGCCAGAGCAGGTCTTCAATGCTCTTCTCTGGGTCGCTCGCGATCTCGTTGCCCTGAGCGAGCAACTTCAGAAAGCGCTCGGCCTTTCGGGCTTCGGCCCCACGGATGGTCGCCAGCGTGCCTGGTGCCTCAAACAAGGCAACCAGCAGTTCGTCACTGTTTCGAAGGCCATCGGCCAAAAGTTCTTCACGACGAAGTGATCGGCGAAGACGGCGAATGCCCAAGGTGTCGAGCCCGCAAAAAACCGAGGTGAACAATTCGACAGCGAATGACGGCTCAATCTGGCGAGGGTTCAGGGCCAGGTCAGCCAACTGCAACAGACTTCGAGAGGCAAACTCATCGCGAAGAGCAGATTGTGCGCCGAGGATTTGAACGGGAACCGACTCATTTGCCAATGACGCTGCGAGCGATTCTAGGTTTGCTCGAGAACGCGCGACCACTGCCATTTCAGACCACGCATAGCCCTCGAACAAGTGAAGTTCGCGCAGCTTTCGAGCGAGCCAAGCTAACTCGGAGGTAGCTTGATTGAAGATGTGGACCTCAACACTCGACTCACTAGCGGAGTCGCTCGAATCGACTTCTGGGTCGACCTTTGGTTCAAAACGATTCGCGACCAAGGCCTTGCGCTGACGGCCCGCCCTAGCGGTATCAATCTGGCGATTTACCCGATTCAACACCGCCGAAAGGTTGCCTGGTCGCGGTGAAAAGTTGGTCTCGAGAAAGATCGACTCGACTTTGACAGACCTGGCGGCAGCGACCTCGTCGGCGAGGTTCGCCATTGCCCTCGGGTCAGCGGCACGGAAACCCAAAGTTGATGAATCTGGATCTCCGACGAGAATCAAGCCGCGGTTCGAGCCGGCTAGGATTCGCAGCAAACGCATGGCCGCCGGGGTTAGCTCTTGAGCATCATCGACAACTATGGTTCGAATATTGGCAATCTCACTTGGCCACTCGGCATTGGCGGTGAGCCATTGACCGGCGAGACGCAATAGTGAAGATGCGTCGTATCGACCGAAGTATTCTTCGGTTGAAACTTTGGCGAGGTATTTTTCGAAGAAAAGCGCCGAGGCCGACCACTCGGGTTTCTGATGCTCGATTGCTAGCGCACGAAGCTCGCAAACATTGACGCCGTGCTCGAGGCAGACTGTAATGAAATCTCGCAACTCTGCGCGAAAACCCGAAAGTTGCACAACCTGCAGATTGAACTGAGCCGGCCATGACTCTGAAACCTCGGGTAGGCCTTCAGCGACCACCTCGGCAATCACCTCGGAGAGCAATCGGTCTTGCTCACTACCGCTGATTAGCTCTGGCAGCTTTAGCCCATCTTTGAGCGCCTTGAGACGAAGAACGCCAAACGCAAACGAGGTTAGGGTTCGTGCGAGAGGCCCAGGCGTTGCCCCTTGATAGGCCAGGGCCAACTGATCACGCAGGGCATTCGCGCTCTCGCGATTGGCGGCCAACACCAAGATCTCAGCCGGGTTCGAACCCTCGGCCAACCTTGCAAAAAGGGCCTTTACGGCTTCGGTTTTGCCCGAGCCAGGCGCCCCAAAAACCGCAGCGACGGTCGACGCAGCAAGCCCCGAAACGGCTAGTTGGCTTGCCGAAAGCAGGTGCGGTTCAACCGAAGCGGCGCGGGCCGCAGGTTGAAAGCGCATCTCTGTCATGCCGTCAAAACTACCCTGTGCCACAGACATTATTTGCGCGGCTAAGCGCAAGTCATTGGCGTAATCTATTCACAGACAATGAAAGGTCAACCACCATGGATGTAAAAATCGGAATCCGCGACAGCGGACGCGAAATCAGTTTTGAATCAGAACAGACTGCATCTGAGGTAGCGAACGCCGTTGCTGCGGTTCTGGAAGGTGGAGCCAAGGTGCTCAAGCTTTCAGACAGCAAGGGTCGTCTTTACATTGTTCCGACCGAGGCGCTGGGCTACGTAGAAATCGGCGCCGAAGAAACTCGACGTGTGGGGTTCATCGCCTAATGGAACTAGCTTTCATCCTTGTTTATGCGGCCATCCTTGGCCTAGTTGCTCCATACCTGGGCATCGATGTGAAGAAGATTGGCTCTTTGGTGCCTGGCGCAATCGCGCTGACCAAGGGTGCACTGGCTTGGGCGGTTTTGACTTGGTGCGGTATGCACTACGACCAGGCTTGGATCTGGGTAATCGTGATGTTGGCGATGCCGGCAGCGATGGTCATCGGCACTCGCTGGCTAAGCAACAAGCGCGCCTAATCAATACTTTTTACGCGGTGAGCCCGAGGGCATCCATGCGAACGGTATGCGCACCGATCAGTTCTGAAATCAGCGGCTCGATCTTCGAGTAGGCCGCGAGGTTTAGGTCGCGCTCTTCTTGGGCGGTCAACTTCTTGGTCTTAGGGAAACCAGCCAACTTGCGGTTATCGAATGCGCCGCGAAGTTCTAGCAAAACATCACCCATCAGGCGACGACCCCAAAGCGCAAGGTTTGAAGCCAACTGCTCATCGGCAGCCATCGACTCAAGCAAGACGCGCTTGGCGAAGGTCTCAAACTTTTTGTCATTTAGTGCCTTCTCGACATCTGCGCGCAGGGCAGGCTCAAGGCCGACCGCGAGACGGCTGTAGAAGTCATCCAAGAGACCTGAAACTAAGTAGACCTTGATGATGCTTTCGTGCCAGCTGTTGCCGGTGGTGCGCGAGTGGAAGGTCTCGATGCGCTCGGCGTAAGGATCCATTGCGTCGGTTGGGTCAACGCCCAGAGCGACCAACTTCTTTGAAATCGCGCGGTACTTCTCAAAACTCTTGGCGGCTGCCTCAGATAGCTCGGCTTTGTATTGAGTCTTAGGTGAAAACTTCAATTCGTTGGTCAGAATCTCAAACTGGCTGAGCTGCAGATAAGCCAACTGGCCCAAATAGGCCTTTGGTTCAGGGGTATAAGGCTTAAGGTCGATGGCCTCGGTGTTGCGAGCCGCGCGCTCTTCACGGGCAGGCAGAGTGAACTTGCGGGCACCGGAACGGAGTCGTTTGAACCAATCGAACATGCTTCAAGAATAGTCATCTCCGAAAGCAATCCAAAAGCGCCGAGTAGACTGGACAAGACTTAGGAGCACTATTGAATTTCGCCGAATTAGGCATCGATGCAGACATCGTTGAAGCCCTCGAATCTCGAGGCATCACCAGCCCGTTCCCAATCCAAGAGCAGGCCATCCCAGTTGCACTAACTGGACAGGACGTTATTGGCCAGGCCAAGACCGGAACCGGTAAGACTTTGGGCTTCGGCCTTCCGCTACTTCAGAGCCTCGGCAAGGACCCTGAGAAGGGCGCCAAGGCGCTCGTTGTAGTTCCGACTCGCGAGCTTGCGATTCAGGTTGCCGACGACCTAAAGCTAGCCTCATCAAACCGCTCAACCATGGTTGCCGCGATTTACGGTGGTAAGGCTTATGAAGAACAGGTTGCCGAAATCAACGCCGGCGCCCAGGTAATCGTGGGCACCCCGGGCCGTTTGATCGACCTTTCGAAGCAGAAGCTACTCGACCTAGGCAACATCCGCTTCATGGTTCTCGACGAAGCCGACGAGATGCTCGACCTTGGCTTCTTGCCCGACGTTGAGCGCCTGTTCGCTTACACCCCGGATGGCCGCCAGACCATGCTTTTCTCGGCAACCATGCCGGGCACCATCGTCACCATGGCCCGCAAGTACCAGAACCGTCCGGTGCACATTCGCACCAACGACCCGGATGAAGGCCAGACCAAGGCAGACATCAAGCAGTTCGTTTACCGTGCCCACGCGCTAGACAAGGATGAGGTCGTCGGTCGCATCCTTCAGGCAGAGGGTCGCGGCAAGACCGTGATTTTCACCAAGACCAAGCGCCAGGCATCGAAGGTTTCTGAAGAACTAGTCGACCGCGGCTTCAACGCGACCGCACTTCACGGAGACATGACTCAGGAAGCGCGCGAGCGTTCGATGATTGCCTTCCGTACCGGCAAAAAGGACATCCTGGTTGCAACCGAGGTTGCTGCTCGAGGCATCGACGTTGACGACGTGACTCACGTAATCAACTACACGATTCCTGAAGACGAGAAGGCCTACCTACACCGCGTTGGCCGCACCGGCCGCGCCGGCCGTCTTGGCATCGCAGTGACCTTCGTTGACTGGGAAGACCTGACCCGTTGGGGCCACATCAACACCGCCCTAGAGTTTGGCCAGCCAGACCCAACCGAAACCTACTCGAGCTCAGCTCACCTATTCACCGACCTCAACATCCCGGCCGGCACGAAGGGTCGCATCGCTAAATCGAAGCGTCCTGAGGGCTGGAAGCCAGGCGACGACGAGAAGCCTCGCGGCAACCGCGCCGGTTCTGGCGGCGGCGACCGTAACCGTGGTGGTTCGGGCGACCGGAACCGCGGCGGAGATCGCAACCGTGGCGACCGCAAGCCTCAAGGCGAGAAGTCGGCACAGGGTTCGGTCCCGAAGTCTGAGACTCACGGCGGAGGCGAGCACCCGCGCCCGGCAACCCCGCGCACTCGCAACCGTACTAGAACTCGCGGCGGCAACAGCCCTGCATAGTTCGCAGATACTTGAAAACCCCGGCCATTGGTCGGGGTTTTCTTCTTATTGGGTTATTTACCCGTTAGCCAGCGGATAAAAACGATAATCCAAAGCGGAATCGACAAGAAGATGAGCAGCTCGGCCAGATAAGCGGTGCTCCAAGCTAAATCCCAGTGCGGAAATACAAAGCAGATCGCGGCCAGGGCAGCGCCCGAAAGGGTGAGCGCCAGCGAATACCACCACAACATCAGAGCTGCGCCTCGACTCCTGAGCCGAGCGCGAGAATACGTTCGAGCATCTCGGGGGCGGTCGAGTTTTCGCCGAGACGGTTCGGTTTGCCGTGTTCGCCGTGATAGTCGCTTGAGCCGGTGACTATCAGGTCGTGCGTCGAGGCCAAACCGAGCAGCCATTCGCGAGCCACCTGCGGCACCTCACGGTGATAGACCTCGAAACCGGCAAGACCACCCTCGATGAGCTTTTCGAAGTGCTCTTGAGGCAGGTCGCCGCGATCAAGGTTGTCTGGGGCACCGCCGAGTGGGTGCGCAATGACCGGAACTCCCCCGGCCTCGCGAATCAAACTGATCGCCTCGAAGACATCGACCGTCTCAGAGGGAATGTAGTAGCCGCCGTGCTTCGACAGAATGGTTTCGAAGGCCTCGCTGCGGTGAGAAACAACTCCAAGTGAAACCAAGGCGTCGGCGAGCGCCGGACGACCAATGGTTGCCCCTGGTTCGAGCTGCTCGAGAACAAGCTGCCAGGTGATGTCGTAATCGACCGCCATAAGATCAACCATGGCCTTGGCGCGGGTTTCACGCGTCGAAACCGAGTCGCCCAAGACCGAATTCAAACCCTGGTGGGTCGGGTCGGGCAGATAAGCAAGCATGTGCACGCTGATGTGGCGCGACCGACCGTCGCGCTGAACCTTGGCGCGAGTGGTGACCTCGATGCCAGGCACAAAACCCAACCCCAGACGCTTAGCTGCGGCGGCGGCCTCATCCCAGCCCGAAGTGGTGTCATGATCGGTCAGAGCAAGGATGTTGACCCCGGCGAGCGCGGCACGCTCGAACACCTCGGTAGGCGATTCTTTGCCGTCTGAGCGAGTCGAGTGGGCGTGTAGGTCGATAATCATCAAGCCCAGATTACCTCGCGACACCGAATGGGCGAACGGAATGACAGAATGAAACCATGAGCAAAGATGCCGTCAAGCCAGACCCAGGTGCCAACCGTTCGCGCACCCCGACCAGCCAAGCGTTTCTCGACTACATGGGCTCCGGCTGGGCCGATGACTCAACTGAAACCGTGGCCGTTTCACCAGCCGCTGAATTCACCCCGCAGCGTCGCGCAAAAGTCGCCGCAGCATTCGCTGGTGAAGTAATCGTCATCGAGGCTGGCCCTGCCGCCACCCGTTCAAACGACACCGAATACCGCTATCGCCCTCACTCAGCTTTCGCTCACCTGACCGGTTGGGGCGCTCACACAGTTCCGGACTCTGTGCTCGTGATTGATGCACGCGCAGAAGCGACCAAGAGCATCCTGTTTCTTCGCGAAACCGCGGGCAAAGACTCATCCGAGTTCTTCGCCAACTCAGCGATTGGTGAATTCTGGGTCGGTCAACGACCTTCACTCGCCGCCGTAAGTCAGTTGCTGGCCATCGAAACCAGATCACTGAGCGAATATGAAGGCTTCTTGAGCAAGCTCGAGAACAACTACATCACCCTCGAAAACCCGGCGCTCGCCGAGTTTGTCTCAGAACTGCGATTGGTCAAGGATGATTTCGAGATCGCCGAGATGCGCAAGGCCGTGGCGGCTTCGATCAAGGGATTCGAAGAGGTTGCTGCGAACCTTGGTAAGGCTATGGCTCACCCTCGCGGCGAGCGCGTGGTCGAGACCGCATTCTTCAGCCAGGCCCGTGCCGAGGGTCACGACCTTGGTTATGAGACCATCGCGGCTGCCGGGCACCACGCCTGCACCCTGCACTGGATCATCAATAACGGCCCGGTTCGAGACGGCGACCTGTTGCTGCTCGACGCGGGAGTCGAGGTCGAAAGCCTGTACACGGCCGACGTCACCCGAACCATTCCAATCAACGGCAAGTTTTCAACGCTGCAGCGCGAAATCTACGAGGCCGTATTGGAGGCCGCCGACGCCGTGTTTGCGATGGCCAAGCCTGGTGTCTTGTTCAAAGAGATGCACGCCACCGCGATGCGCGTGATCGCAGAGAAAACCCACGGATGGGGTTTCTTGCCTGGCAGCTTTGAAGACTCGCTCAACCCAGAAAATCAGCACCACCGTCGCTGGATGGTTCATGGCACCGGCCACCACCTGGGGCTAGATGTTCACGACTGCGCTCAGGCTCGCCGCGAGATGTCAATGGATGCCGAACTAAAGCCGGGCATGATCTTCACCATTGAGCCGGGGCTTTATTTCCACAAGGATGACCTGCTGGTTCCGGCAGAATTCCGCGGTATCGGCGTGCGCATCGAGGATGACGTACTGGTCACTGAGACCGGCGTAGAGAACCTGACCGCGGCACTACCGCGCAAAGTTGACGAGCTAGAAGCCTGGTTGGCCAAGCACCGCTAACAGCCAGAAATTAGTGAGCGTGGCTTTCGTGCTCGGCGATGGCGCGTTCTGCCTGGTCGGCAAGATCGCTTGGCACCTGAACCTCATACTTGGCCGCGACCACGCTTGACTGGCTGATGAATCCGCGACGGTTGCGGGCGATAGCGAAGCGCAGCAGGTTGATCAACATGCCGATGCCAGCGCCGATCAAGACGTAAGAAAACATTGAGCCGGTGGTTGGGTTGGCATCCGTTGGCGTTGAAGAGCTCAAGAATAAACCGATGATTAGGCCCAACCATGAACCGGTCATTGCGCCGCTGATTGCAATGCGACCGTAGGTCATCTTGCCACGCACTCGCTCGACACTGCGAAGGTCTTTACCAACTATGGCGATCGCCCCGGACGGGAATCCGTGGTTGATTAGCGCTTCAACAAATGAGACCGCTTCGGCATATTCGGTGAACTTACCGATTACCTGCCCCTTCGGCATAGTTGCTGGGCTTCGGCGGGTATTTCTTTGGCTACTGTTCACAAATCCATTCTGGCACGGTCTGCGCCACTCGTCTAAGGTTGAAGGGTGAGCGCAACGAGAGTATTCATCGCCAGATTGGCTGGCTGTGGCGTCTTTGACCCAGCGGGTGACCGTGTTGGAAAAGTCATTGACGTTCTTGTCTCGTACCGTAAATCGGGAGCTCCGAAGGCCACCGGAATGCTGGTTGAAATCAGTGGTCGCCGCCGCGTTTTCGTGCCAATCGCCCGCGTCACCTCAATCTCTGCCGGTCAGGTAATCACCACCGGCCTAATCGACCTTCGCCGATTCACCCAGCGTGGCCAAGAAGTGCGAGTCATAGCCGAAATTCTGGGTCGCAAGGTTCGCCTGCTCGATGGCAGTGGCAGCGCAAGCATTGACGACCTGGCCGTAGAGCTTGGCAAGAACGGTGACTGGGTAGTTTCAGAGCTTTTCCTTCGCCGCCCAAAGACCTCGGCTTCGCCGTTTGCTCGCGGCGCAACCCTGTTTGCAACCTGGGAGCAGGTGGTTGAAGAAGCCAAGACCGAAGAGGGTCAGAGCGCTCAGCAACTGATTGCAACCTATTCGGAACTGCGCCCTGCCGACCTCGCCAGCGCCTTGCTAGACCTTCCAGACGAGCGCATGATCGAGGTTGCCGAAGAACTCGATGACGAACGTCTTGCCGACGTTCTTGAAGAGCTGCCAGAAGACGAGCAGATCGACATCATCGCCGAGCTTGATGACGAGCGTGCGGCCGAGGTTCTTGACCTCATGGAACCGGACGACGCTGCCGACCTGATGGCCAACCTGCCAGAAGAACGCACCGAGGCCATCCTTGAATTGATGGACGAAGAAGAAGCAGACGACATTCGTATGCTCATGCAGTTCGACGAGTTCACCGCTGGTGGTCTGATGACCACCGAGCCGATTATTTGCGCGGCCGACGCCACCGTGGCCGAAGCCATGGCGCTGATTCGCCGCAAGGATGTGGCACCGGTGCTAGCGGCATCCGTGTTCGTCACCCTGCCACCTTATGAGGTTGCCACCGGTCGCTACCTTGGCGTCGTGCACTTTCAGAAGTTGTTGCGCTACCCGCCACACGAACGTCTGGGAAGCCTGCTCGACACCGAACTCGAGCCGGTAAAACCAGACACCCACATCTCGGTTATTCACCGAACCTTTGCAAACTACAACCTGGTGGCCCTGCCGGTTGTTGACGATGAAAACCGCCTAATTGGCGTGGTCACCGTTGACGACGTGCTCGACCACCTACTGCCTGACGACTGGCGAGAGGAGGGTCACTAATGGCTAAGTCAAACGGACGCCTTGATGCCCCTATCGGCCAGCGTCGTCGCCTGCTGCCAAAGATCTCGATCGATCAAGAGAACTTCGGCCGCGCCTCTGAAGCCTTCGCACGCGCTATGGGAACCGGTTCGTTTCTGATCTGGATGACCGTCATTGTTGCGGTTTGGCTGACTTGGAACACCCTGATGCCTTCTGGCAGCCAGTTTGACCCTCGCGCCACCAACTTCACCCTGCTGACCCTAATCTTGTCGATGCAGGCTTCTTACGCTGCGCCACTGATCCTCTTGGCTCAGAACCGCCAGGATGACCGTGACCGCGTGCAGTTTGAGCAAGACCGTCAGCGTGCGGAGCGCAACCTTGCCGACACCGAGTATCTGGCTCGCGAAGTTGTGGCCCTGCGCCTTGCGATGGAAGAAATGGCAACCAAGGACTTCGTGCGCGACGAGCTTCGCGACCTGCTGAAAGAGATCTTGGATGACCGCAGACGCGATTAATCGCGCCCTCGCCACCGTCATCGATCCAGAGCTGAGACTGCCACTCACCGAGTTGGACATGATTGGTTCAGTTAGTTTGGTTGATGGCAAGGCCACCATCGAAGTCAAACTGACCGTAGTTGGCTGCCCGGCCTCGGCGAAAATCGAACGCGAAACCCGCGAGGCAGTACTTGGCATCTCGGGCGTTAGCGAAGTAGATGTGCAGTTGGGTGTCATGACCCAAGTCGAACGTGATGCGCTCAAGGCCAAGTTGCGCAATGGCAAACCGCCACGTTTCAACCCATTTGGCAAAGACACCCTCACCCGCGTGTTCTTGGTTGGTTCCGGCAAGGGCGGTGTCGGCAAGTCTTCGGTGACCACCAATCTCGCAGTCGCCCTGGCCGATCAAGGGTTCAGAGTCGGTTTGGTCGACGCAGATATCTTTGGATTCTCGATTCCGGGGCAACTCGGGCTAACCGATCGACCAACCCGCGTTGACGAAATGATCCTTCCGCCGGTGTCGGCCAATGGAGTGAAGGTCATTTCAATCGGGATGTTTCTCGAAGACAGCAAACCGGTTGCCTGGCGCGGACCGATGCTGCACCGAGCGATCGAACAATTCCTATGTGACGTCTTTTGGGGCGACCTCGACTTTCTACTAGTCGACCTCCCACCCGGCACCGGCGACGTAGCCATTTCACTGGGCCAGCTTTTGCCGACGGCCAAGACCATCGTGGTTACTACCCCGCAGGTTGCCGCTGCCGAGGTTGCCGAGCGTTCTGGCTCGGTAGGCCTTCAAACCGGACAAGAGGTTTTTGGAGTCATCGAAAATATGTCTTGGTTGGTTCAACCAGACGGTTCCAAGCTCGAACTATTCGGTGCGGGTGGTGGCGAAGCGGTTGCCGCACGGCTTACCGCGATCTCTGGTAAGCCGGTCGGTGTGCTGGGGCAGATTCCGATGTCGATTTCGTTGCGCGAAGGGTCGGACGAAGGTCAGCCGGTTGTGCTGCATGACGCAACAGACTCGGCTGCAGAAGTCATAATGGACATAGCAAAAAAGATCGCTTCAGCGAAGCTTGGCCTCGCCGGAAAACCCCTGGGGATAACCCCTGTTTAGCCCCTTATTTGCCTTTATCTAACTTAGGTTTGAAATATGTCAGGTCGTTCAAGAAGAGTTCTCATCGTTGAAGATGAGCAGCTGGTTTCTGCCCTACTCGAGCAGACCCTAGAGTCTGTCGACTTCGTCACTTCGCGCGCCAATAACGCGGTTGAGGCTAAGCGACAGATCGAGGCGTTCGACCCAGACATCGCGTTGCTCGACATCGACCTCGGCCCTGGCGCCAACGGCATCGACGTTGCTCACATCCTGGCCAAGAAGCACCCAGACATTGCCATTCTTTTCTTGACCAAGTTTCCTGACCTCCGCTCTGCCGGTTTGAAGATGGAAGACTTGCCAGCCGGTTGCGGATTCTTGCGCAAGGAACTGGTTGGTAACACCGAGTATTTGGTAAACGCAATCGACACCGTGCTCGGCGAGCGCCCTGAGATTCGCGACGACCTCCGACCAGATCGCCCGCTGTCGGCCCTGACTAAGAACCAGATTGAGGCGCTTCGACTTTTGGCCAGCGGCTTCACCAACGCCGAAATTGCTCGTCGCCGCGACACCTCGGTTTCATCGGTTGAGCAGTTGCTAAACACGACTTTCAAGAACCTCGGCATTCAAACCACGGATGACATCAACCCGCGCATCGAAGCCGTCAGAATCTTCATTCAGGCAGCCGGAATTCCAAACCGCGAGCAATAGTGGACTTCAAGCTCGCCTTCTCTAGGCTTACCGGGCGTCACGTTCTGGGGCCGGGAGTATTTTGGTCGACGCTTGGCTTTGGCCTTCTAGCCCACGGGCTCGGATCGGCAGACATCGCGCCAAACACAATCCCCGGCCGCATCGCCTCCGTGGTAGCCGCTCACCTCGCCATGATGACCGTTGCCTATCTGGTCAGACTGGCTACTTTCAAACTCAAGCCTGGTTTGACGGCGCTGATTGCCGTGGTGACTGGCTACGTCATCGCCGGTGCAGTGCGTGGTTTGGCGCTGCAGATTTCGCTTTATGCAACCGGTGTTGAGTCACAAGGATTCTCGATTTATCGATTGGTCGGCGGCATCGTGGTTATGGCCACCGCGCTGGCCTGGACGGCATTCGCATTCGGAATCAAGGCCGAGTGGGGCACCAAGCGAGCAAACCTAAGCGCTACCAAGCAACAGCTCGAAACCCTACTGACCGAGAGCGAGAGCCGTCTTGCCCTCGAGGCAACCGACACGCTTTCGACTATCGAATCGATGCTGCAAACGGCCCTCATCCCTGAACTCATGGTCACGCCACAGCTCGCCCTCACCAAACTTCAGTCACTAATCAACGACACACTTCGACCACTCAGTGCCTTTCTGGCCTCGAACCAGCCGAAGATCGAGTTGGTTCGACTCGACCCGAGCGCCTATCGTTTTCGCTGGCGAACCCTGCTGACTCACCTGAAACTGAAAGAATCAACTCAACCGGTGTTGCTGTCGGTCATCCTGGCGGTTCTCGCCATCAATGGCTTCGTGAAATACATTCCTCAGGTGAACCCTGGTTTGCTCTTTCTGCTGTCGGTTCTCGTGCTCGGAGCAGGTCTAGCCATTGAACGCTATGTGCTCTCGAAGTGGGTCGACCAATTACCCGTCGGTATTCGAGTGCCAACGGTTCTAACCCTGCTCTTCATCGCCGGCCTAATCGGTGGCATCGTGGTGCTATCGCTAACCAACGATCGTTCGATCACCCTTTCACTTTCGGTCAACGCGGGTGTCGCCGCAACACTGTTGGGCTCCCTCTTCGGAATCAACCATGCCGCCGCCATCGAAATGAAATCGATCGAGAAGCAGCTACTCGACTATGAACACACCCTGCGCTGGACCATCGCCGCGGTTAACGGTCAACACTGGTTGCAGAAGAAGCAGTTCGCTCGCAAGATTCACGGCCCGATCCAATCCGAGGTTGCCGCCGCTGCCATTCGCATCGAACGCAGCCTGAACGCCGGCCAGGTAACCGAGTCTGGTGAAGCTGCGCTGCAAAATCTTCGTGACCGCCTCGGCCGAATTCTCAACGACACCAAGGGAACCGCCGATGTGCGCCCGGTGTTGGCGGAAATCACCGAGACCTGGCACGGACTTTGCCAGATCGACTTCGAACTCAGTTGCGAAGACGAAGATCTGCTCAAGCAAGACTCGATTTGTGTAGAAACCGTGCTCGAGATTGCCCGCGAAGCGTGTTCGAATGCCATCCGCCACGGCTCGGCAGAACATATCAAACTAAACCTTGATTTCGAGGCCCCCGACCTGGTCAGAATTCGGGTCGAAAACGATGGCGTCAAGGCGGATTTCGGCTCTCGCCGAGGCGTCGGTAGCGCCTACCTGGATGACTGCACCTACAGTCACAGCCTGACTCAAACCGAGGCCGGCACATTGCTTCTCGCCACAATCCCTTATCGCCAGAAATAGTCCGCCCAAAGTCCTAGAGTTAGGGCATGAGCGAAACCAGCATCCCAGCATTGCTAGCCCACCTTTCATCGGGCAACCAGACCGTGGCGATTGTGAATCCAACCACTGGAAAACGCATCTACGACCTGCCCCAGCAATCAGCCGGCGATGTTGTGCTCGCCGTTGCCTCGGCTCGCGCCGCCCAGAAGAGCTGGAACGCGGTTAGCCCAGCCCAGCGTCAGCAGATTCTGTTGCGCCTGCACGACCTGATGCTCGAAAATCAAGACCGCCTGATTGAGCTTTTGCAACTTGAGACCGGAAAGGCTAAGTCACACGCCTTCGAAGAGGTTGCCGGCGCCTATGGTGCTGCTCGCTACTTTGGAAAGATCACCGCCAAGGCGCTCAAACCGAAGCGCACCAGGGCCGGCGTGCCGGTGCTCACCAAGACCTGGGTTGAGCACGTCGCACTCGGCGTGGTCGGAGTGATCACACCTTGGAACTACCCGCTCGCACTCACCATGCTCGACGTATTGCCCGCGCTTGCCGCCGGCAACACGGTGGTTCAGAAGGCAGATAACCAGACTGCGCTAACGGTTATGTTTGCTCGCCACCTAGCGGTTGAGGCAGGCATCCCGGATGCCGCCTGGACTGTCGTGGTTGGTGACGGCGCCGAGGTTGGTAATGCCATCACCGACACCTGTGACTATGTTGCTTTCACCGGTTCAACCGCAACCGGAAAGTTGGTTGCCGAGCGTGCCGCGAAGCGCCTCATCGGCTATTCACTCGAGTTGGGTGGCAAGAACCCGATGATCGTTCTCGAGGGTGCAAACCTCAAGCGTGCGGCCGAGTTAGCCATGGCCGGTGCCTTCGGTTCGGCGGGTCAGCTGTGCGTTTCGCTCGAGCGCGTCTATGTTCCGAACCACCTCAAAGATGCATTTCTCGAGGAAATTGCCGCACGAACCAGATCGCTGTCGGTTGGTCACTCAAAAGACTTCAGCATGGACATGGGCACCTTGACCGGCAAGGCTCAACTCGACCGAGTTTCGGGGTTCATCGATCAGGCGGTTGAGGCAGGAGCCAAGGTAGTTTCTGGCGGCCACAAGCTTCCTGAACTGGGGCCGTTCTTCTACGCGCCAACCGTGGTCACCGACGTCACTTCAGCGGCGAACCTTTACCGACGCGAGGTTTTCGGGCCGGTGCTTGACGTAGAGGGTTACGACTCGATTGAGTCGGCCATCGAACAGGCCAACGACACCGAATATGGCCTAAACGCATCAGTGGTTGGCCCGAAGCGCGAGGCGCTGCGAGTTGCATCTCAACTGCTTGCCGGTAGCGTGAACATCAACGAGGGCTTCAGAGCCACCTTCGCTTCAATGGAGTCACCAATGGGCGGAATGAAGCAGTCGGGTAAGGGCCGACGCAATGGCGTGGATGGCTTGCTGAGATTTACCGAGTCACGAACCATGGGTGTTGCCTCGGGGCTACTTCGCTTGCCTCTGCGCGGCAAAGACTACGTGCGCATGGCTCCGTTGATGGTGACGCTGATGAAGGTGCTACGTCGCCTCTGAGTCGAATGGCGCTTGCTCGCCGGCCGCCAACTTTTGCACGGCTGCAACCTTTGGCAGATTTAGCCCGGCACCGACAGGCTCGGCACCCTTAGGGTTCAGGTCTTCGACCAGCGCTTCACGGATGATGCGACGAGGGTCATACTGACGCGGGTCAAGTTTCTTCCAGTCGAGATCTTGGTATTCGGGACCCAACTCATTGGCGAGTTGATCTTTCGCACCTTCGGCCATGCGGCGAACCGATTTGATCAGGTTGGCGAGCTGCTTTGCATACTGAGGCAAGCGCTCTGGGCCGAGCACGAACGCGGCAATAATCACTAGGATGACTAGCTTCTCGCCACTGATTCCAAACACCCTTCCAGATTACCGCTTCGCTGCCGACCAAAGCGCCCCGCGCGACTTATGCTTTGAGCAAGGAGTGCCAAATGGTAGACAAAATCAGTAGCTGGAAGTTTGCAGAAGACTTCGTCGAAGAATCAGAGATTCTGCGCGCGGCTCGCGGTCGCGCCGAAGAATTGGGCATCGAGTGCATCACCCCTTCGGTTGGCGCTCACCTCGCGTTGATTGCCTCGGCTCTCGGCGCCAAAGCCATCGTCGAAGCCGGCACCGGCACCGGCGTCTCGGGCCTATGGCTATTGAGCGGCTCGCCTCACGCGGTGCTGGCGACCATCGACACCGAAACAGAGATTCAGGCCGCCGCCAAGCGCGCCTTCACCGACGCCAAGATTGCCCCGAACCGCACTCGTGTAATCACCGGCAAGGCGCTCGATGTGATGTCAAACATGGCCGACGCCGCCTACGACCTGGTCTTCTTGGATGCCGATCGTGAATCTCTTGAGGCTCAACTTCACGAGGCCTCTCGCCTGCTTCGCCCGGGTGGCGTGGTTGCCATTGCACACGCGCTTTGGCGTGACCGAGTTCCAGACCCTGCAATGCGCGACGATGCAACCTCGATTTATCGCGACGTTCTGCGCTTCTTCAGCACCCAGGATGACTTCGTCTCAACCCTGTCACCGGTTGGCGACGGTCTGCTGATGGCGAGCAAACGAGTTCACTAAAACCTAAACGAAAAAGCCGGTCATCACTGACCGGCTTTTTTGCTTGAACTAGTTAGGCCTTGACGACTCCGGCTAGAACCTGGTGGAGGTTCTTGGCTTCTTCTTCATTAACCGAAACGACTAGACGACCGCCGCCTTCTAGAGGCACACGAAGAATGATTAGACCGCGAGGTTCGCGCTCCGCCTCCATAGGCCCGTCTCCGGTGCGTGGCTTCATTGCTGCCATTTAGACTCCTTGAAATGCTTGGGCTTCAATGCCCGAACTTCTATTATCTCACGGGGTTTAGAGGCAAAAACCGAATCCTTTATTAACAGTTATCGAATAGGTAACGAATGTTAGACCGGTTTACGGAGGGGAAAAGTCTGGTGCTTGGTATCGCCAGCAGGTCAGCAACCATCCGAGTTGCAACAGAACCATAAAAATCACCGCTGCGATTCGCCAGCCGCGACTCCATTTCACGTAAACCTGAGCCAGGGCACCGTAGAGCACGAAGGTTGGCATCAGGATGCGTAAGATGCTCGATTGCGGGAAGAAGAAGATCAGCAGGTAGGCGAAATACGCCGCCGCGAAAGCGTTTAGGTCTAACCCCAGCTGCTTGACCTGAGGAACGAAGAAGACGGCCACCGCCGCGAGAATGGCAAGCACCACGACCACGCGGCCCAGGTCTCCCCCGATGAAATATTCCGCCGATGAAAACCAAGGCAGAATCGGGTTCAAACCGCCGCCGCCAAACGGGTAGCTCGAACGCCAGGCCAACTCGGTGGCAACGTAGGCATCGTGACGACCGGTGCAAAGTGCGGCAACCAGCGGCCAGGCGAGGTTCAACAGCACTGCGGCAAGTGCTAAACCACCAAGCTTGAGAGCCTCAAGCCAACCGAAACCGCGGCCACCCATCCTTGCCTGAACAAAGCGATAAACCCAAACCACCGCGAAGGCGAGCGCGAAGGCCGCGAGACCGGGTCTGGTGAAGGCCAGTGCGGTCATCGATAGCAGCACTAGCCCGAAGCGTCCGGTAATCCAGTAATACAGCACCAGGGCCATCAGCAGTAGCCCTAGGCTCTCGGCATAACCGGTCTGCAAGATTGGCGAGGCCGGCGAAATCAAGAACAGCCCCACGGCCCAGAGCGCCTGGTGATCGTTGAGCTTGGCGGCGAAGATTCGGTAGGCAACCAAGGCGAAGCCGGCACCGAAAACCGTGGCGACCAGTGGCGCGAGGTACTTCCATTCGATTCCGGTGAAGGCGAAGGCCTTTACGGCAGCTGGAAAGCCCGGCAGGAAAGCCCACTCGTTTTGGGATACCGTGCCGTCGGCGGCAATCGGCAGCACCATCGGGTATCCGTGGCTATAGATCTTGCCGTACCACTCGACATCCCAGATGTTTAGAAAGTCGAAGTAGGGAGGGTTGGCTTTGGTCCAGTAGTTATCGCCCTGCGTGAGCGAGGTAATCAAGAAGAGCGCAACCGTCAGAGCCCGGCTGGCTACATAAACCAGCAGAACCCTTAGCCACCAGGCCGAGCTTGAAACTAAGCGGTCAACCATTTGCGAAGCGCTGATTCGCAGGTATAGATCTGGCTGACTGGCACGTTCTCGTCGTCGGCGTGAGCCTTGCTCGGGTCACCAGGGCCGAAGTTGATTGCCGGGATACCGAGTGCGCTGAATCGAGCGACGTCGGTCCAGCCATACTTCGGGCGAGGAGTGGTCTGGGTGGCTTCGATGAAAGCCATCGCCTCAGGTCGGTCGAGCCCAGGTCGGGCTCCCTCAGCCGAGTCGGTAACGACAACGTCGAATCCCTCGAATACCTTGCGCAGGTGCGCTTCGGCGTCGAGGGCAGATTTGCTCGGAGCGAAACGATAGTTGATCGTCACCTTGACCTCGTCTGGGATGACGTTGGTGGCGATGCCACCGCTGATCAAGACGGCGTTTAGGCTCTCGCGATAGACCAAGCCGTCGACCTCAACCTCATCCGTGACGTGCTCATCAAGGATGGTGAGTAGCTTGGCGGCGCCGTGGATGGCGTTCTTACCCATCCATGGACGAGCCGAGTGCGCCTTGACGCCACGAAGGGTGATGTCGGCGCGCATCGTGCCATTGCAGCCACCCTCGACCATTGCGCCGGTTGGTTCGCACAGCACGGCAAAGTTGGCCTGAAGCAGATCTGGACGGTTGCGCGAGATGCGGCCGAGACCGTTCAGGGTTGCGTCGACCTCTTCGTGGTCATAGAAAATCCAGGTTAGGTCTACGTTTGGCTCGGCCAGTTCTGCGGCGAGCTTCAACTGAACCGCAACACCTGCCTTCATGTCTACGGTTCCGCGACCCCAGAGCACCTGCTCGCGCTCCATCGGCAAGAACTTGACCGGAAGGTTGTTGGCCACCGGAACGGTGTCGATGTGACCGGCGATAACCACGCGTGAGGCGCGACCAAGGTTGGTGCGTGCGACGATTGCGTCGGCATCACGGATGACCTCGAGGTGTGGATACTGTCGAAGTGCAGCCTCGATTGCGTCGGCCAACTCTTTTTCGTTGCCCGAAACAGACTCGATGTCACAGATATCGCGGGTTAGTTCGACCACGTCAGCGGTCAGATTTAGGGTTACGGCAGCCATACAACGAGCCTAACTTGTAACCTTGTAGGTATGACACAGGCAAGCTTTCTAGATTCACGCGCGTGGGGCGTCGGCCTCGCGACCATTGCAAACGACGGCACCATTCTTGACGTTTGGTACCCGACTCCGGCCCTTGGCAGCACCCCAGCCAACGCCGAGGCAAGCGCCGATCTAGCCGCCTTAGCCGGTAAGGATGACCGCCGCCGCGTAACCATCGAGATCGTTAAGACCGAGGTCGACCTGACCCAGCCGGTTGCCGGCACCGCCGACGCCTACCTGCGTTTGCACCTGCTGTCACACCTGATCGTCAAGCCAAACACCATCAACCTAGATGGTTTGATTCCGAACCTTCCAATCGTGGCTTTCACCAACGTCGGTCCGATTGCTTTGGCTGACCTCGAAGAACTTCGTCCAGCGCTAACCCGTCAGGGAATCAGCGTTTATGCAATCGACAAGTTCCCTCGCCTGGTCGACTACGTCACCCCGGCCAAGGTTCGCATCGCCGACGCTTCACGCGTTCGCCTGGGTGCCCACCTAAGCCCGGGCACCACAATCATGCACGAGGGCTTCGTGAACTTTAACGCCGGCACCCTGGGCTCATCCATGGTCGAAGGCCGCATCTCACAGGGTGTGGTCGTCGGTGATGGCGCCGACATCGGCGGTGGCGCATCAATCATGGGCACGCTGTCTGGTGGCGGCAAGGAGCGCGTTGCAATTGGCGCACGTGCGCTGCTCGGTGCTAATGCCGGAGTCGGAATCTCAATCGGTGACGACACCGTGGTTGAGGCCGGTCTCTATGTAACCGCTGGCACCAAGGTGACCATCATCGACGGCAACGAAGAGCGCACTGTGAAGGCAGCCGAGCTATCAGGCCAGCCAAGCCTGCTGTTCCGTCGCAACTCGCTAACCGGTCGCGTCGAAGTGGTCGGACGCAAGGGCGAGGGCATCAAGCTAAACAGCCTGCTGCACGGCTAAATAACGCCTGCCCAGCCAAAAACTAGTGCGAGGCGGCGCGGCTTGAATCCCAGCCGCGTTCTGGCAACGGGTTTGCTCCGAGCATGACCGGAGCCGGGCCCTGTGGCAACACAACACCGATTGCCTTGAACGCGCGCGGTAACTTTGCGTCCGCCGGAAAAGTCGCCAGTAGCGAGTGGTCTTCTCCCCCGCCGATAACCCAGTCGCTCGGGTTTGCCTCGATCGCACGGGCAGCTTCTTCGATTACCGCCTCGAAACCCTGAAGCATCAGCGGGTCGATTTGCAGAGTAACTTCAGAGGCCTTGGCAATGCGGGCTGCATCGCGCGCTAGCCCATCCGAGAGATCAAGCATCGAGGTTGCGCCGGCCACAGCGGCTTCGACACCGGCCTTAATTGGCGGGTTCGGGCGACGCTGAACATTGACCAGGTCGTCGTAGGCAGAAATGGCATCGCGATTGCCGCTCTCAAGCAGCGCAAGACCAGCCGCGGCACGCCCCAGAGTGCCCGCCACAGCGAGAACGTCGCCCATCTGAGCGCCAGAGCGCAAAACCGGCTCTCGGCCCTCTAGCGAGCCGTGAGCAGCCACCGAAATCATCACCTGATCGCTCGAAGCGAGGTCTCCACCGACCACACCACAGCCAGGAGCAAGGTTCACGCAGGCGGCCTTTAGTCCATCGGCAAAGTGTTCTAGCCAAGTCACTTCGGTGTGCCCAGGCACGGTCAGTGCAACGACCAAGGATGTTGGCACGGCACCCATTGCGGCAACATCCGCGATGTTGCTAGCCACGGCCTTCCAGCCGAGGTCATAGGCGCTGGACCAGTCGAGCTTGAAGTCGTGCCCCTCAATCAGAGTGTCGGTGGTCACGGTGAAGCGGCCATCTGGCGAGGCAATCACGGCCGAGTCATCCCCTGGGCCAACCAAGGCGTGCTCGGATGCGTTTAGGCGAGCAATGGTGCGCTTGAGCGCTTCGTTTTCGCCGACCTGGGCAACGGTTTCTAGTTTCGACACACTGTTAGCCTATTCTCGATGAAGATTTCACGCACAGCCCTAGCCATCCTCGGTTCAATTGCCTTGGCCGCATCGCTTTCGGCATGCAGCGCCACGGTCACCCTGGACGCAGCTGCTGATTCGAATAACCCGGCCTGTGCCGAAGTTTCGGTTCGCCTACCCGACACAGTCGCCGAGCAGCAGAAACGCGCCACCGACGCTCAGGCAACCGGAGCCTGGGGCAACCCAAGCTCGGTTATTTTGCGCTGCGGCTTGCCTCAGGTCGAGGTCAGCACCCTGCCTTGCGTCACCGCTAGTGGCGTTGACTGGTTGGTCGATGACAGCAAGAAGCCGATGTATCGCTTCATCACATTTGGCCGCAAGCCGGCCACCGAAGTCATTGTCGACTCGCGAAAGGTCGCCGGAGTAACCGCGCTTGGCGACCTAAGTGCCGCGATTCAGAGCATCGACGCGACCAAGCACTGCTCGACCGTAAGCAACTAAACGTCAATTAGCCCTTGTTTAGGGCCAGGTAAATCAGTTCGTCGATCAAATCGGCATAAGCCAACCCGGATTCCTGCCAGAGCGACGGAAACATCGATAGCGGGGTGAAGCCAGGCATGGTGTTGATCTCGTTCACGAAGAAACCATCTGCGGTCAAGAAGAAGTCGACGCGAGCCAACCCCTCACATCCGAGTGACTTGAAAGCGCGGCGAGCAATCGCCTGCATTTCGGCCAGTTCGGCATCGGTTAGCTTGGCCGGGATGATGAGATCGACCGAGTCTTCATCCTGGTATTTGGCTTCGAAATCATAGAAGTCGCGACCGGTGACCACGATTTCGCCGGCCACCGAAACGCGAGGCTCATCGGCACCGCGGCCACTGATTACGGCGCACTCGACCTCGCGGCCAACCAAACCCCTTTCGACCACAAGCTTGTTGTCATTCTCGAAGGCTAGCTTGGCTGCGGCCTTGAACTCGGCCATGTCCTTGACCTTAGAAACTCCAACCGAAGAACCGGCACGAGCGGGCTTTACGAACAGCGGCAAACCGCCTAGACCGGCAACGGCCTCTAGTTCAGCGGCCGGATTGACCGCCCAATCGCGCTCGTGAATGACCACGTGCGGGGTTACCGGCACGTCGGCGGCTTCAAATAGCGCCTTGGTGAATTCCTTGTCCATGCCGGCGGCCGAGGCCAGCACACCGTTGCCGACGTATGGCACTCCGAGGAGCTCAAGGTAACCCTGAAGGGTTCCGTCCTCGCCAAATGGGCCGTGTAGCACCGGGAAAACTACGTCGATCTGTCCGAGCGAACTTCGAGCACCGGTGATGTCTAGGCGGGTGATCTCGCGACTGCCATCCATGGCGAACTCGATGCGCGAACCCTCATCCTTGACGGTGGCGAGCTGACCCTTGCGAAGGGCCCACTTCTCGGCGTCGTCATCGGCCGGAACAAAGACACCCTGCGGGGTGATGCCCACCGGGATGACGTTGTATTTGCTGCGATCGATTGCACCGAGCACGCCTGCTGCGGTGGCACAAGAAATCGAGTGCTCGCTCGAGCGGCCTCCGAAGAGTAGAACGAGGTTGAGTTTGGCCATGACTATTCGCCCTGCGGGTCGTCGGTCTCGGTGGTTAGGTGCGGCGCGATGTCCTTAGGGTCCATCTTGCCTTCGAGCACCAGCTGAACCTGTTCGACGATTGGCATCGAGACATTCTTGGCGCTGGCCAACTGAAGAATTGGGGCCACGGATGACAGACCCTCGGCGGTCTGTGACATGCGGCGAAGAACTTCGCGAAGGGTATAACCCTTGCCGAGCATCTCGCCGGCCTTGTGGTTGCGAGACAGCGGCGACTCTGAGGTTGCGATGAGGTCACCGAGCCCGGCCAGGCCGACCATCGTGGTTGCCTTTGCGCCGTACGCCACGGCAAAGCGAGAGATTTCGGCCAAACCGCGGGTCATGATCGAGGCCTTGGTGTTTTCGCCGTAACCGACACCGTTGACGATACCGATCGCAACCGCGATTAGGTTCTTCAGGATGCCGCCGAACTCGGTGCCGATCACATCCTTATTGGTGAAGGTGGTGAAGTAGTGGTTGCGGGCTGCTTTGGCTACCGCCGCTGCGGTTGCGGTGCTGGTCGAGGCGGCAACCGAAGCCGCCGGCTGCTCCTGTGCGATTTCGAGGGCCAGGTTAGGGCCAGAAACCACGGCAATCTGGGCGGCCGGAAAACCAGTGACCGACTCGATTACCTCGCTCATGCGAAGTCCGGTGTCTTTTTCTACGCCCTTCATCAAACTGACCAGGATGGCGTTCTTCGGCAGAAGTGGACCCCACTCTTGCAGGTTGCCGCGAAGCGACTGCGAAGGAACCGAGAGGAACACCAACTCGGCGTCTGCAAGCACGGTTGCAACATCGGTCTTGGCGGTCAAAGTCTTTGGAAGGTGAACTCCAGGCAGATAGTCACCGTTGCGACGGTCCTGGTTGATCTCGTCGGCGACATCCTTGCGACGAGCCCACAGAACCACCTCGTTCTCTGGGTTATCGGCAAGCACCTTTGCGAAGGTGGTGCCCCAACTGCCCGCACCCATCACGGCAATTTTCGCCATTAGTTCTTCGCTTTCTTGTCTTGGTTCTTTTTGAAGTTTCCGGTTTCGGTCTGGCCGTGGCTGGCCGGGTCCCAAAGCTGCTGAGGTGGCACTGTGCCGCGCAACTGCGAAACCAGTTCGGTGATTCGATGCATCACGATCTCGGTTGCCTCGTGCACCTCGGCCGGGGTCAACTTCTTGCCGCGGTAAGCCGAAAGGTCGATCTCGTCGCCAACGGTTAGGCGCACCGGCTTCCAGAAGCCAGGGCGGAACTTCGCACCGTACTGAGGCAAAACCTGCTCACTGCCCCAGTGTGCCACCGGATAAACCGGAACATTGGTTTCGAGGGCCAGACGAACCGCACCGGTCTTGCCGCGCATCGGCCAAAGGTCTGGGTCGCGGGTCAAGGTTCCCTCTGGGAAAATCGAGATGCAGTGACCGGCATCCAAGTATGCGTGTGCCGCGCGAAGCGGCTCATCATTGCGCTGACCGCCGCGGTAAACCGGAATCTGGCCGGCCGCACGAAGCACCGGGCCAACAACCGGAACCTTGAACAGGCTGCCCTTGGCCAAGAAGTGTGGGGCGCGCTTTAGGTTGACGTAGACGAAGTAGGCCATGGCCAACGCGTCGACGTTGGTCACGTGGTTTGAAACCAAAACAAAGGCGCCCTTTTTAGGCAGCTTTTCTTGACCGGTCGGAACCAGCTTGAAGAGCGTGCGAACCAACGGAATGAGAATCGAAGCAATCAGCACCAAAACGAAGTGACGTTCTGCTGGATTGATCTTCGGCATTCGAAGATATTCGCGATTGCTCTTCTTGGCCATCGAAAAACCTATTCGGTGTAGCTGAAGTCGGCGCCGAGGTCGGTGAGCTTCTGCAAGAAGTGCTCATAACCGCGCGAGATCAACTGAACGTTGGTGACATTTGAGGTTCCCTTGGCCGCCAGCGCGGCAACCATGTGGCTGAAGCCGCCACGAAGGTCAGGAACTCGGATGTCGGCCGCGTGCAACGGGGTCGGACCCGAGATTACCGCCGAGTGGTTGAAGTTGCGCTGACCGAAGCGGCAAGCGGTTCCACCCAAGCACTCCTTATAAATCTGAATCTGAGCGCCCATCTGAACCAGGGCGTCGGTGAAGCCGAAGCGGTTCTCATAGACGGTCTCGTGAATGATCGAAAGACCCTTGGCCTGGGTCAACGCGACCACGAGTGGCTGCTGCCAGTCGGTCATGAAGCCAGGATGTACGTCAGTCTCGAGAACTACCGGCTTGAGGTCGCCACCAGGGTGCCAGAAACGGATTCCGTCATCCTCGATCTCGAAGGCGCCGCCAACCTTGCGGAACACGTTCAAGAAGGTGGTCATGTCTTGCTGGCGGGCTCCGCCTACGAAGATGTCACCGTTGGTTGCCAATGCCGCACAGGCCCATGAAGCTGCCTCGTTGCGGTCGAAGATTGCGCGGTGTGAGTAGCCCTTAAGCTCGGTCACACCTTCGATGCGAATCACGCGGTCGGTGTCAACCGAGATGATTGCGCCCATCTTCTGAAGAATCGCGATGAGGTCCATGATTTCGGGTTCGATAGCCGCACCCGAAAGCTCGGTGAGGCCCTCGGCACGAACTGCGGTGAGCAGAACCTGCTCGGTTGCGCCGACCGATGGGTAAGGAAGCTTGATCTTGGCACCGTGAAGACCCTTAGGTGCCGAAAGGCGGGTTCCGTTGTCGAGCTCTTCGATGACAGCGCCGAAGTTGCGCAGCACCTCGAAGTGAAAGTCGATCGGACGGTCGCCGATGTGGCAGCCGCCGAGACCAGGGATGAATGCCTCACCCAGGCGGTGCAGCAACGGGCCACAGAAAAGAATTGGGATTCGAGACGAACCGGCGTGAGCGTCGATGTCGGCCATGCGAGCCGAGGCGACCTTGGTTGGGTCGAGGGTCATCACGCCGTCAGCGCTGTGCTCGATGACTACGCCGTGAAGCTGAAGGAGGCGCGAAACGATCTCGACATCGCTGATGAAAGGAACATCCTTGAGAACGCTGGCACTCTCACCAAGCAAGGCCGCAACCATTGCCTTGGTGACCAGGTTCTTGGCACCCTTAACGTCAACGCGACCGATAAGTGGCTTGCCACCGTGAACGGTGATCTGACTCATGGGTCTCCTTAGTGTTTCGCTGGCAAGGTCTTAGGCATCCAGTTCGGACGCTTTGCCTCAAAATCGGTGATGGCTTGCTCGTCTCGCAGGGTGAGCCCGATGTCATCCAAGCCCTCTAGCAGACGCCATTTAGTGTATTCGTCAATGTCGAAGTGAACCGATAGGTCACCAATCGTGGCGGTCTGCTCAACCAGGTTGATGGTGATTGAAGAGCCTGGGTTGGCCTCAAGCGCCGCCCAAAGCTTCTCGGTGTCGGCCTCGGTGATCTGGCCGGTAACCAGGCCCTGCTTGCCCGAGTTGCCTCGGAAGATGTCGGCGAACTTGGCCGAAAGCACACACTTGAAGCCATAGTCGCGAAGCGCCCAGACGGCGTGCTCGCGGCTAGAACCGGTGCCGAAATCTGGGCCGGCAACCAAAACCTCGGCGTTCTTGTATGGCTCCTGGTTCAAGACAAACTCAGGGTCGTTGCGCCAGGCGGCGAACAGGGCATCCTCAAAACCGGTCTTGGTGATGCGCTTTAGATAAACCGCTGGGATGATCTGGTCGGTGTCAACGTTGCTGCGACGAAGCGGCGCTCCGACTCCGGTGAAAACTTCAAACTTTTCCATTAGTTGGCCTCCGCTGAGTCGACTAGATCGGCTGGTGCTGAAAGGGTTCCGCGAATCGCGGTTGCCGCAGCCACCAAAGGTGAGACCAAGTGGGTGCGAGCACCCTTACCCTGGCGACCCTCGAAGTTTCGGTTCGAGGTTGAAGCCGAACGCTCCCCCGGAGCCAGCTGGTCTGGGTTCATACCCAGACACATCGAGCAACCGGCAAAGCGCCATTCGGCACCGAAATCCTTGAAGATCTTGTCGAGACCCTCGGCCTCGGCCTGCAGGCGAACCTTGGCAGAACCAGGCACGACCATGAAGCGAACGCCTTCGGCCTTCTTCTTGCCTTCGATGATCGCGGCTGCAGCGCGAAGGTCTTCGATTCGGCTGTTAGTGCAAGAACCGAGGAACACGGTGTTGACCGCGATGTCCTTCATGCGAGTGCCTGGCTTTAGGTCCATGTACTCGAGCGCGCGAATCGCAGCCGCCTTGTCGTTCGGGTCGCTGAAGTCATCCGGGCTTGGCACCGAGTCGTTCAGGCTGATGCCCTGACCAGGGTTGGTGCCCCAGGTGACAAATGGGTCGAGGGTGTTGGCGTCGAGGAACACCTCGGCGTCGAACTTGGCTCCCTCATCGGTAGGAAGGGTCTTCCAGTAAGCGACGGCTTCATCCCAGTCGGCGCCCTGCGGTGCGTGTGGGCGACCCTCTAGGTAGTCGAACGTGGTCTGGTCTGGCGCAACCATTCCGGCGCGTGCACCGGCCTCGATTGACATGTTGCAGATGGTCATGCGGGCTTCCATCGAAAGCGCACGGATGGCGCTGCCGCGGTATTCAAGCACGTAACCCTGGCCACCTCCGGTGCCAATCTTGGCGATGACGGCAAGGATGATGTCCTTCGCGGTAACGCCTGGGCGAAGGGTGCCTTCGACGTTGATGGCCATGGTCTTGAACGGCTTTAGCGGAAGGGTCGAGGTAGCCAAAACGTGCTCAACCTCTGAGGTTCCGATGCCCATCGCAAGTGCGCCGAAGGCGCCGTGGGTTGAAGTGTGTGAGTCGCCACAGACCACGGTGATGCCCGGCATGGTTAGACCAAGCTGTGGGCCAACCACGTGTACGATGCCCTGCTCGGCGTCACCGAGCGAGTGAATGCGAACGCCGAACTCCTTGGCATTGTCGCGAAGGGCGTTGATCTGGGTGCGGCTGGTGACGTCGGCAATTGGCTTGTCGATATCCCAGGTAGGAGTGTTGTGGTCTTCGGTCGCGATGGTTTGGTCGAGGCGACGAACTGGGCGGCCGGCGAGGCGCAGACCATCGAACGCCTGAGGGCTGGTGACCTCGTGAACCAGGTGAAGGTCGATGTAGAGCAGGTCGGGCGAACCATTTTCACCCTTGACGACCAAGTGGTCGTTCCATACCTTTTCGGCCAGAGTTAGTGGCTTATTTGTCATACAAACACCTCAAAACGATTGAACTAAAAGTTTACCGCGCCAGCGGCCAGATTGCTTAGGTATAGGCTGGCGAGATGAGCGAAAACGGGCTGGACTTTCTCCAGCGAAAAACCATCAGAGTGCTAACCGCAGGGCAGGTACTTTCGGGTTTCGGCCTAGGTTCGACTCTTTCGATCGGTTCACTTTTGGCCGCCCACCTTTCGGGTTCACCGGCCTGGGCCGGTTCGGCCGCCACCTTCAGCACCTTGGGTGCGGCAACCTGGGCGATTCCGCTCGCCCGTCTCGCCTATCAGCGCGGTCGACGCGTTTCGCTGGCCACCGGTGCCGCAATCGCCATCACCGGCGCATCCTTGGTAATCACCGCAGCCGCGGTGCAGATTTTCCCCTTGTTGCTCGTGGCATTGTTCTTGCTCGGTGCCGGCTCGGCCGTTGGCCTTCAGGCCCGATTCGCAGCCACCGACCTTCCATCCAACCGCTCAACCGGACGCGACCTCTCAGTCGTGGTTTGGGCTACCACCTTTGGTGCCGTGATTGGCCCAAACCTCTTTGGTCCTGGTGAGATTGTCGGCCACGCGCTGGGTTTGCCGTCGATGACCGGCCCTTTTGTTTTCACGATCGTGGCTCAGATCGCCGCGACCTCGGTCTTCTGGTTCGGCCTTCGCCCTGACCCACTGCTGGTTGCCAAGCAGTTAAACGCCGCCAAGACCAAGGGCAAAACCTCATTTGCCACGGCAATCGCGACGCTGAAGAAGTATCCGATGGCCGCCTTTGCAATCAGCGCGATTGCACTGAGTCACATGGTTATGGTTTCGGTGATGTCGATGACCCCGATTCACATGAAGGGCATGGGTTTCGACCTGGTTGTGGTCGGTTTCACCATCAGCCTTCACATCGCCGGCATGTATGCCTTCTCACCGGTATTCGGTTGGCTCTCAGACAAGTTGGGTCGCGTGCAGACCGTCATCCTTGGTCAAACTATTTATGTTGCCGCGTTGGCAATCGCGGGCTTTGGCCAAGACAGCCGAGTCATGGTAACCATCGGACTGTTCTTGCTTGGTCTCGGTTGGTCGGCATCCACGGTTGGTGGCGCAGCGCTGTTGACCGCTACCCTGCCGGTTGAAGAAAAGACCAACGTTCAGGGTCTAAGCGACTCACTGATGAACCTATCCGGTGCCTTCGGTGGCGCGGTTGCCGGCTCGATTCTGACAGCTTTCATGTTCCTCGGAGTAAACCTCGCGGCACTCATCCCAGTGTTCTTGATTGTGATTTTCGCGGGCGTCTCGCGCCTTCGCGCGCGCAGCTGACCCGCTTCTAACCCAGATAAAGGAAAACCTCTCCCGAGACAAAGCATCGAGAGAGGTAATCGTGATCCCAAGGGGATTTGAACCCCTGCTGCCGCCGTGAGAGGGCGGTGTCCTAGGCCGCTAAACGATGGGACCGTTTTTTGCAACCTGTCGATTATGCCACAGTGCGGGCAGGTAAGGCAACCTAGGCGAAGACCGAAAGGGCTCCGGCAACCACGGTCGAGGTCAGTGGCGAATGGCCACGCGCTTCTCCATCGCTGTAAACCGGCATATTGCCCGAAGAAAGCTTGACGTTTTTGGCTCGCACAAACTCGACGGCCGGGTGGCTCACGTGACCGCCGGTGTACACCTTCGGAAATACCTTGAGCAGCTCAAGTCGGCTCATGGCGTGAACGATGAACAGGTCTAGATAACCGTCATCCACCTTTGCATCCGGGGCGATGAGCATTCCGCCGCCGAAGGCAGGTCCGTTGGCCACCGCACACAACATCGCATCGAAACTGCGGTGCTCGCCATCGATGGTTGCTTCGTAGTGAATGGGCTTGAACTTAGCTAACTCGAGCACCATCGCGATGTCATAGCGACGCGGACCCTTAGGCCAGGTCATCTCGTTGGCGCGTTGATTGCAAAGGGCATCAAAGCCGGCCGAGGCGGTGCCGAAGAACCAGAACTGGCCGGTTGAAGAGTGGGCTTTGATGGCATCGACCTTGCGAGGCGAGCCTAGTTTGTCGAGCACGGCGTGCGTGCCGGCCATCACATCACCCTCGGGCAGACCGAGGCTGCGTGCCAAATCGTTTCCGGTGCCCGCCGCCACAATACCCAGCGTTATGCCGGTATCGCAGGCGATGTTTACGCCGAGGTGCGCGATGCCGTCTCCCCCAACCACGACCAATCCGTCGATCAGATGGTCATTGATGGCGTGACGCGCGTTGGCGTTTGCTTCTTCGATTGTGTTGCCTGAAAGGTTCAGAAATGCCTGACCGCGTTCATCGAGGGTCTTGAGAACTTGCTCACCGCGAGCGGCACCCTTACCTCGACCCGAACTTGGGTTGATAATCACACCGAGGCGCACTTTTTCGCCTATCCCTTGCGCAGTCTGCGAACGTTTAGCAAGACCACGGATGACATGCCTAGCGAAAGGCCGGCTGCCACCGCAGGTGAGACGGTGAGCCCGGCTCCGGAAAGCGCACCCGCGGCAAGCGGCAAGGTAACCGCGCTGAAAATCAGCGACCAAAGCAGGTTCTGGCGCGCAGTCTTTGCAGCACGCTTAGAGAGAATCAAACCGCGAACGAAGAGCACCGGATCGCTCGAGGCCACCGTAATGCCCGCCGACTCAATCTGCTCGTAAGTGTCTACGCCGAAAGCGACACCGACGTCGGCTTGCTTCAAGGCCTGGGCATCATTGACGCCGTCACCGACCATCGCAATCTTGGATGTGTCAGCCTGCAGTCGACTGACCACATCGGCCTTTTGGTGAGGCAGCACCTCGGCGAAGGTTTCGGTCATGCCAAGTTCGTTGGCTACCCAGGTCGCAACGCCCTGTGCATCGCCGGTGAGCAGGCCAACGCGCTTGCGTTCGTATTGCAAGGCCAGTACGGCCTCCTTTGAACTTCCGCGAATGAAGTCGCCGAGTTCTAGCCAACCGAGAAGCTCGCTGTCGCGAATGACAAAAAGCACTGTCTGGCCGGCGTGGTTGGCTGCGTCACACTTGACCAGGTCACCCACGAAGAGAGTCATGTTGCGCGAGGTGAGAATGATTGGGCCACCGACCACGATGGTCTGCGCCTCAAAGGTTCCAGCGGCACCCTGGCCAGGGATCAAGCGGTAATCGCGAATCTCTAACGGTTCGATGTCGCGACGCTTTGCCTCTTCGACAATCGCAGCTGCAATCGGGTGATCAGACTGAAGTTCAACGCCGGCGGCAATCGCGATCAGCTCATCCGTGCTAGAAAGCGGCGAACCATGGCTCAGATGCGCGCCAACGAAACGACGCTCGGCGGTGGTAAGGGTGCCGGTCTTGTCGAACAACACCATGTCGACCTGGCCGAGGGCATCGAACTGAGCGCGGTCTGAGTAATAAATCTCGTTGTAAGCGGCGATCGCGGTTGCGAAGCGCGAAACCATTGGCTTGGCCAACCATATCGCCTGCGGTGCGGCAACCAGCAGCACGGCCATAAAACGCTCGATCGCCGACTGTGGGCTCAGGCCGCCGACTGCCCAACCCAGCACCGAAGCGATTACAGCGATGGCGAGAACGCCGAGAACTGCCCAGTTAGTCCACTGTTCGAGCTTGACCTCGAAGTCTGGGCGAACCTTCTGCGCTTGCCTCATGTAATTGAGGTCGGGCCCCAAATCAGATTCGTCTCGGATGCGGCGCTCGAGGTGAATCGCTGCGAAACGACCGGCCGCCAAGACCGGCAACAACCAGACAAACGCCCACCAGAAACCAAGGTCGGTCTTGGCCGAGCCGGTGAAATAGATGACCGTGATCGTGATGGCGAAAATCAAACCCGCGGCAACCGCAATGCCCGGCAGAAAAGCCCAGCTCGGGTTAAAGCCAGAAGGCTTAGCCCGGTGTTGGTGCTGCTCGTCCATCAGTTCTCCGTAGTGCTTTTGCGGCGCAAAGGTTTGCCTTCAAATCCTATGCGCGAGCGGCGCCAAACCTTGACAGAATGAAGGCATGAAGATCACAAAGTTTGGCCACGCCTGCCTCGAATTCGAAGAGAACGGTCAACTGCTCATCCTCGACCCTGGCATGTATACGCAGCCGATTGAAGGGCGCAAAGCGGTGCAGGCGATTGTGATCACCCACATCCATGATGATCACTGCTATGAAGAGCAGCTTGACCGAATCATCGAGCTAAACCCTGGCATCACGATTTATGGCACGGATGAAGTCTGCAAGCGTTTGGCCACCTCACGCCCGGGTTTCATACTAAATCCGGTGCACCACGGAGACTTTTATGAAGTCGGCAACTTCACCCTCGAGTTCTTTGGCGACATGCACGCCGAGATTCACCGCTCGATTCCGCTGGTGCAAAACTGCGGTGTGATGGTCAACGGCAAGCTCTATTACCCGGGCGACAGCTTCACCCAGCCAGACCGCGAGGTTGATATTTTGGCCTGCCCGGCATCGGCGCCTTGGCTCAAGATTTCTGAGGTCATGGACTTCATTGCGGCGGTCAAACCGAAGCGCTGCTTCCCTACCCACAACATTCACCTGAGCGAGTTTGGCAACCAGCTAAACAACGGGCGCATTCAGGCAGTTACCGAGCAAAACGGCGGCAAGTATGAGTGGTTGCAGATCGGTGAATCAACCGAAATCTAGGTCGAGATAGACCACGAGCCAAGGCCCGGTTAAAGCGAAATCGCTTCCCGTAGGAAGCGATTTTCAAAGCTGGGGTACCTGGACTCGAACCAAGAACAAAGGTACCAGAAACCTCCGTGTTGCCAATTACACCATACCCCAAGGTACTGCTCGAGCCCGAGGGCTCGATTTACCATCTTAGCCGTTTTTAGGCGGCGCTGGCAAACGCAGTTAGACGAGCAATCGTCTCTGCCTTGCCCAAAATTTCCATCGACTCAAATAGCGGTGGAGAAATGCGGCGACCCGAGATTCCGGTGCGCAGTGGGCCAAAGGCCACGCGTGGCTTCAGACCTAGGCCATCGATCAACGCAGCCTGTAGCGCAGCCTGAACCGCCTCGGTCTTGAAGTCTGCTTCAGCAATCGGCTCGAGGGCAGCAACAGCTGCGTTCAAAACCTCTGCCGTGTTCTCTGGCAGACCGGCCTTGGCATCGTCTTCGATAACGATCTGGTCGGCGGTCTTGAACAAGAAGCTGACCAGGTCAGGAGCCTCGCTCAAAACCACTAGACGCTCTTGAATAAGAGGTGCCACCGCGGTCAAAATCGCGTCTTCCTCGGCGGTCAGAGTTGCACCAACAACACCGGCGCTCTGCAGGTATGGCATCAGGCGTGACTTGAAGTCATCCAAGGTCAACAAGCGAATGTGAGCCGCGTTGATTGCGTCGGCCTTCTTCTGGTCGAAGCGGGCCGGGTTCGGGTTGACGTTCTTGACGTCGAATGCGGCAACCAGTTCATCCATGGTGAAGATGTCTTGGTCAGCACTTAGACCCCAACCAAGCAGAGATAGGTAGTTGAGTAGACCCTCAGGGATGAAGCCGCGGTCGCGGTGGTGGAAGAGGTTGGCCTCTGGGTCGCGCTTCGAAAGCTTCTTGGTGCCCTCGCCCATCACGTAAGGCAGGTGGCCAAACTGCGGAATGAACTTGGTGATTCCGGCCTCGTACATCGCGTTGTAAAGCGCGATCTGGCGCGGGGTTGAAGACAACAGGTCTTCGCCGCGAAGCACGTGGGTCACGCCCATCAGCGCATCGTCAACCGGGTTGACCAGGGTGTAAAGCGGCTGGCCGTTAGGGCGAACCACCACGAAGTCTGGGAAGGAGCCGGCCGGGAACTTGATCTCGCCACGAACCAGGTCGGTGAACACGATGTCGGTCTCTGGAACGCGCAGACGAAGTGCCGGGCTGCGGCCCTCGGCCCGGTAGGCGGCCTTCTGCTCTTCGCTCAGGTCACGCTCTGAGTTGTCGTAGCCAAGCTGAACCGCGCGGCCATTGGCCTTGTTGCGCTCGTCGATCTCTTCGCCGGTTAGGTAGCTTTCATAGATGTGACCAGACGCCTTTAGCTTCTCGATTACTTCTAGGTAGATGTGGGTGCGCTCGCTCTGACGGTATGGCTCGGCAGGGCCGCCGACGTTGACGCCTTCATCCCAGTTCAAACCAAGCCAGTTGAGGGCGTCGAGAATCATCTCGAATGACTCTTCGCTGTCGCGCTCGGCATCGGTGTCTTCAATGCGGAACAGGAACGAACCACCGGTGTGACGCGCGTAGGCCCAGTTGAACAGGGCGGTTCGGATCAAACCGACGTGTGGCAAACCGGTTGGCGACGGGCAAAAGCGAACCTTTACGTCGGCTCCGGTTGCGGTTGAAAAAGGTGCTGTGATTAGCGAAGACATAATGCCTTCAAGTCTAAACGACTGGCGTCAAAGGCAAGGATGCCGGTTTAGCGAACCGGGTTGACCAGGGTGCCGATGCCCTCGACCTCGCACTCGACAACGTCGCCCGAGACGATCTGCGAGATTCCCGCCGGGGTGCCGGTGAGAATCACGTCGCCCGGCAACAGTGTCATGTTTTGCGAGACATAAGAAATCAGCTTTGGCACGTTGTGCAGCATGTGCGACAGGGTTGATGCCTGCTTGGTCTCGCCATTGATGCGCGAGGTCAACTCTTGACCGTCTGGCACGAACTCGGTCTCGATCCACGGGCCAATCGGGCAGAAGCTGTCGAATGACTTGGCACGAGCCCACTGCTGGTCTGAGAACTGCAGGTCGCGAGCGGTCACGTCGTTGGCGATGGTGAAGCCCCAAACATAGTTGAGGGCGTCCTTCTCGGTGACGTTCTTGGCGATCTGCCCCATCACGATGGTCAGCTCAACCTCAAGCTCGACCTTGTTGCTCTGCGCAGGCAAAACAATCGCGTCTCCAGGGCCAACGATCGAACTCGACGGCTTCAAGAACAGGGTTGGCTCAGCGGCAGCCGAGGCGCCATCGATCTCACCGATGTGGTCGGCATAGTTCAAACCGACACAAACCACCTTGGATGGGATGGTTGGTGCGAGCAGCTTCACATCCTTGATTGGAATTCGCTCACCGGTGGTGTCATAGCCGGCAACCAGCGGGTGGCCGTTGAGCACGACTAGTTCGGGACCATCGACGATGCCAAACTTTGGCTCGCCGTTCAGGCTAAAACGGGCAACGCGCATTAGTCGCTGAGCTTGACTAGCCAGTTGTGGCGGTCGGCGACCTTGCCATACTGAATGCCAGTTAGCTCTTCGCGGAGGCTGGCGGTTAGCTGACCAGGTTCGGCATCGGCTGAACCGATGGTTCCCTCGCGGCTCTTGAACTGGCCAATCGGGGTGATTACCGCCGCGGTGCCACAGGCGAAGACTTCGACGATTTCGCCAGAGTCGATGCCCTCGCGAACCTCGTCGAGGGTGATCTTGCGCTCTTCGAGCTTGATGCCGCGATCCTTGATAAGGGTGATGACCGAGTCACGGGTGATTCCGCGAAGGATGGTTCCATCTAGCGATGGGGTGGCCACGTGGCCATCCTTGTAGACGAAGAATAGGTTCATGCCACCGAGCTCTTCGATGTAGGTCGAGCTTTCGGCATCGAGGAACATAACCTGCGAGCAGCCGTTCTCGTAACCCTCGTTCTGAGCTAGCAAGGATGCGGCGTAGTTTCCGCCGGTCTTGGCCTCACCGGTGCCGTGCTTGCCGGCGCGTGATGAGTCAAGTGCGATCCAGATTGAAACCGGCTTTAGGCCGCCTGTGAAGTATGGGCCGACCGGCGAAGCGATCACGCGGTATTCGGCACGGTGAGCGGCTCGAACACCGAGGAAGTTCTCGGCTGCGATCTCGAATGGGCGAATGTATAGAGTCTTCTCGTTTACCGGTTCTGGCACCCAGGCGCCATCAACCGCGATGAGCTGCTTTAGTGACTCAACGAAGATTTCGACCGGCAGCTCAGGTAGCGCCATGCGGCGAGCCGAAAGCTGAAGGCGCTTGGCGTTTGCCTCTGGGCGGAAGGTCCAGATCGAACCATCGGCGTGACGGTATGCCTTGATGCCCTCGAAGATTTCTTGGCCATAGTGCAGCACCGCTGCCGATGGGTCCATCATGATTGGGCCGTAAGGAATGACCTGGGCGCTGTGCCAGCCCTTGTCTTTCTCCCAAACCACGACAACCTGGTGGTCGGTAAGGTTGGCACCGAAAACCGGAGCCTGAAGCACTGCCTCACGCTCGGCGTCAGGCTTTGGGTTGGTGTTGCGGATTACTTCAAACTTGAGATCTGCCATGATCTGCTTCTTTCTTGAAACCTAAGTGTTGAAAAGACTTTTTAGAGCAGTGCGAAGATTGCCTCGGCAACCTCGGTGGTAGAGCGCTTCTTGTCACCTCGGGTTGCGAGGTCGGCCGCTACCGCAGCCTCGATGCGCTTGGCCGCCACAGGGTTGTTGAGGTGGCTTAGCAACAGAGCCGCCGAAAGGATAGCGGCGGTTGGGTCGGCAATGTTTTTGCCGGCGATGTCTGGAGCCGAACCGTGAACCGGTTCGAACATGCTTGGGAAGGTGCCGTCTGGGTTGATGTTTCCCGAGGCGCCAAGCCCGATGCCGCCGCCGATCGCAGCAGCCAGGTCGGTGATGATGTCACCGAAAAGATTGTCGGTCACGATTACGTCGAATCGCGATGGGTCGGTGACCATGAAGATGGTCGCCGCGTCGATGTGTAGGTAGTCGTGAGTGATGCCTGGGAACTCCTCGGCAACCTTGTTCACGGTGCGCTGCCACAACCAGCCGGCGTGAACCAAAACGTTGTGCTTGTGAACCAGGGTGACCTTCTTACGGTCACGGGTCGAAGCAAGCTCGAAGGCATAGCGAACCAAGCGCTCGACACCAAATGCGGTGTTGACCGAAACCTCATTGGCCACCTCCGCCGGGGTGCCAACACGGATGGCTCCGCCGTTGCCGACGTAAGGGCCCTCGGTGCCTTCACGAACCACAACAAAGTCAACCTTGCCCGGGTCGGCAAGCGGGCTGATTACGCCCGGGTAGAGCTTGGTTGGGCGAAGGTTTACGTAGTGATCAAAAGAGAAACGAAGCTTGAGAAGCAACTGACGCTCTAGCACGCCAGATGGAACCTTTGGGTCACCGATGGCACCGAGCAGAATCGCATCGTGCTCCTTAAGCGAAGCCATGTCTTCGTCGGTGAGGGTTTCGCCGGTCGCGTGATAGCGACGGGCACCGAGGTCGTACTCGGTGGTCTTGAAGGTGACGCCTGAACCCGCGGTGACTCGGTTGATTGCCTCGAGGGCGATGTTGGTAACCTCAGGGCCAATGCCGTCGCCACCGATTACTGCGATTTTGTATTCACGAGTCACTTTGTTGCTCCAAAACAGTTGATTGCTGTCAACTTTACTCTTATCCCGCGTGGGTTTTAGAGGCGACGAGCCAAAAGAACCACGGTAATTGAAGGTTTCAATCCATCCTTGGTTTGAACCTGACCGTCGCGGTTGGTGAGCACCTCGATTTCGATCGGCAAATCGGCACAAATCTCGGTGAGGCTGGCCACCGAAGGCAAGACCGCTTCGTCACGCGGGCCACCATAGCCATCGGCCAGGTTTTCACGGGCGTGCCAAACACCAAGGATGTGCCCTCCAGGGCGAACGTTGTCGACCAGGGTGTCGAGCGCATCGGCTAGATCCTGCTGCGGCACCTGTAGGTAGGCGACCACGCCGATGTCTACCGGGGTCAGCACCGATTCGAATCCGGTGGCATCGGCGATGTGCGCAAAGTGTAGGTCGGCGACTCCGCGCTCCTCGGCGAGCTTTAGCGACTTGCTAAGCGCCTTCTTCGACCAGTCGATGTTCTCCGACTGCCATCCTTGCTCTGAAAACCAGATTGCGTTGCGGCCTTCTCCCCCGGCCAGATCAATCATCTTGCCCTGTGGCTGCTTGGCAATCAAGGGTTCGCAATACTCTTTCACGAAGCGATTTACTACCGTCGTGTAGATGTAGTCATCGGTGTCGAATTTTGCGTCCCAGTAAGAAGAATCCATACTTGAAATCTAACGCCTTTTGAAAGGAACAATGATGGCCGACGAAATCACCGTCTCAGACCTAGCGCTAGAGCTAGACACCAACGCTTGGGTTCTCGATGTCCGCGAGGATGACGAGTTTGCCGATGGCCACGTTCCGAACGTGCACCACATTCCATTGGGCCAGTTGCCAGACAAGTTTCACCTCATCCCTAAGGAAGAGAAGATTTTTGTCATTTGCCGTTCAGGCGCACGCAGCCAGTCGGGTGCCGACTATCTAATCAGCCAGGGCTACGACGCCGTTTCGGTTGCCGGCGGAACCATGGGCTGGATCTCATCGGGTCGCGAAGTTTCGTTCGACGCAAGCCTCTAGATTTATTCGCCCTCGGGCAAAGCAAAACCCCGGCACTCACTCGAGTGTCGGGGTTTTGTCATTCCAAGCGGGCTTGGACGAAGTCAGACTAGGCGTTGATGTCGATTGCCTTCATGACGTCGGCCTCGATAGCAACGCGAACTGCCTCTAGAACGGCAGCGTCAACTGGCGAGTCAACGGTGATGACCGAAAGCGCCTTGCCACCCTTCTGCTGACGAGCAATCTGCATCGCGGCGATGTTGATGCCGGCGTCGGCAAATGCCTTGCCGTAGATTGCAACGATGCCTGGGCGGTCGCCGTAAACCATAAGCACTAGGTGCTCAGCAAGAGCCAACTCGACGTCGTAGCCATTGATGTTGGTGATCTTCTGGTGCAACTTAGGGCCGATGACGGTTCCTGAAACCGAAGCGGTGGTGCCGTCGGCGAGGGTTGCCTTGATGGTGGTTACGTTGCGGTACTCATCCGAGTTGGTGTCGACAACTAGCTTCACGTCAATGCCGCGCTGGTCGGCAAGTAGTGGAGCGTTGACGTATGAAACCTGCTCGGTAACCGCGTTCTGGAAGAAGCCCTTTAGACCGGCAAGCTTCAGAACAGAAACGTCGTGAACCGCGATCTCGCCGCGCACCTCAACCTCGATGGCGCTGACGTTGCCGCCAGAGATGCCGAACAGCACCTGGCCAAGCTTCTCGATTAGGTTGATGCCAGGCTTGACCGAAGAATCGATGTTTCCACCGGCAACGTTCACCGCGTCTGGAACTAGGTCGCCAGCAAGCGCTAGGCGAACTGACTTAGCAACCGAGATACCGGCCTTCTCCTGAGCCTCATCGGTTGATGCGCCAAGGTGAGGGGTAACCAGGATGTTCTTCAAGGTTAGAAGTGGGTTGTCCTTTGGTGGCTCGGTGACGAATACGTCTAGACCGGCACCGGCAATCTGGTTGGTGCTTAGTGCGGTGTAAAGCGCCGCCTCGTCGATGATTCCACCGCGTGAGCAGTTGACGATGCGAAGGTTTGGCTTGGCAATCGCGAACTGTGCGGTCGAGATCATTCCGGTGGTCTCTGGAGTCTTTGGAATGTGGATGGTGATGAAGTCTGACTGCTTCATTACTTCTTCAAGGCTGGCTAGCTTGACACCCATTGCCTCGGCACGTGCCGGGGTGATGTATGGGTCGTAACCGATTAGCTCAACACCGAAACCGGCGAGACGCTGTGCCACTAGGCCACCGATGCGACCAAGACCGACGATACCTACGGTCTTCTCGTAAAGCTCGGCGCCGGTGAACTGTGAGCGCTTCCATTCGCCAGCCTTTAGTGACTGGTTGGCGTCTGGCACGTGACGGGCTAGGCCTAGCATCTGTGCGATTGCAAGCTCTGCTGCCGAAACCACGTTTGAGGTAGGCGCGTTGACCACCATCACACCGGCTGCGGTAGCGGCCTTGATGTCAACGTTGTCTAGACCGACACCGGCGCGAGCAACAACCTTTAGCTTTGGCGCTGCGGCGATGGCCTCTGCGTCAACCTGGGTTGCCGAGCGAACCAGGATGGCGTCTGCCTTGGCAAGTGCTGCAAGCAGGGCTGGGCGGTCGGTTCCGTCGACGTTTACGACGTCGAAGTCTGGGCCGAGGGCCTCAACGGTTGCTGGTGATAGCTCTTCAGCAATAAGTACAACTGGCTTAGTCAATGCTTCATCCTGTCGGTGTTGTTTGGGTTCGGTTCTAAGTTTAGAGATGAAATTCAGAGCGAGGCGCTGTTTGAGTTTCAATAAATGTAACTTAGACTAAGTTCTATGAAAGTAGCCGCCGCAAAGCTGTCTCCACTGCTCAAAAGTGACGTTCAGGGCCTGATTCTGGCCGAGATTTTCATGAATGCAGACGAGTTATTCTCGATCAGTCACCTCGCCGAATTTGCCGGCACCAGCCTGCCAACCGCGATGCGCGAGGTAGATCGACTGCTCGATGGGCAACTGGTGATTCAAAAGACCGTGGGCCGTGCGCGCTTCATCCAAGCAAATAAAAAGCACCTGCTGTTTGACTCGGTCAGCCAGATTGTGGCGTTTAGCTACGGGCCGGCCGCGGTGTTGCCGCCGCTCCTGTTGCCACTTGATGGCATCGAACACGCCTATCTGTTTGGCGTTTGGGCCGCTCGCCTATCGCGCCAAACCGAGGCAGCTCCCAAAGAAGTCGACCTGCTGCTGATCGGCAATGTCAGCCGCATCGAGGCGTCTCGAGCCGCGGCCAAGGCCGAAGAACTGCTCGGTCGCGAGGTAAACGTTCAGTTCGCTACCTCGCTCGAGTGGCAGCGTGGCGAATCCGACTTCGTGCAGACCATAAAAGCCAACCCGCTAGTCGAACTGGCGATGCGCCCTTAGCTTCTGGCTAGCTTGCGTTCGCGAATAACAAGGACAGTCGTGCTCACCGCAGCTATGCAGAGCATCGTGGTAGTCATCTTATTTAGCGGCTCCCCCGGCAAGTAAGCAACGATCGCCGCCGCCGCAGCCGATGCGATGTTTTGAATCACGCCCACGACGGCCGAGGCCTGCGCAGCCGATCCTTTGAAAGGAGCCATTGCCAAAGTTGAACTGTTTCCTCCGATTGAAGTGTTCGCTCCAATGGTTAACATCAACATCGGCAAAACCAAGTAAAGCACCGGAACGGTGTGTGCGACCGTGAAAAGTAGCACTGTCATTACCGCTTGAAACAAAACAAAGTTTCTGAGCACTACTTCGGTCTTAAGACGAGTTAGCACGCGGCGATTGATCTGAGAACCGGCCACCAAAGAGAGAGCATTGACGCCAAAGAATATGCCGAACTGAACTGGCGTAGCGCCGAACTGAACCATCAGCACCGAAGGAATCAACGACACATATGCGAATAGCATTAGCGAAGCAGCCGCTGTCTGCAAGATGGCATACCGAAAATCTGAGGTCTTGAGAATCGTGCCGTAGGCCCTCAGTACCGCCTTGAATCCCGAAGACTGACGACTTTGATCCGGCAGGGTTTCAGGAAAACGCGAAAAGTTTGCAATCGCTAGAACCCCAAAAACAGCGAGTGCCACGAAAATCCACTGCCAGTTTCCTACTCCGAGAATCAGAGCGCCGATTGATGGCGCCAGGATGGGTGCGGCCATGAAAATCGACATCACGGCCGACATTGTTCTCGCCATTTCTTCGCCGCTGAAGAGATCGCGCACTATGGCTCGCACGATTGTCATCGCAGCTGCACCGCCCAAAGCTTGAACGAATCGAGCAATGACCAGGAACCAGAGATTTGGGGCCAGCGCGCAGGCAATCGAACCAAGAATAAACAGCGAGATCCCGAGAATCGTAGGCAGTTTGCGACCCAAGCGATCTGAAGTGGCGCCCCAGATCAATTGACCAAGGGCCATGCCCACGAAGAACGACGACAAGGTTAGCTGCACGTCGTAGGTAGTTGCATCGAATTGACGCGCCACAGCTGGAAAACCTGGAAGATACAGGTCGGTTGCCATTGCTGGAAAAGCGGCCAAAGACGCCAAAGTGCCCCAAAGCATCCATCTGCTCTTTGGCAAAGTCAATTCATCAAGTTTCAAAACATCCCTCTCGCTTTCTAAAACCTTATACACGTTTAGTTTTCATCGCTGAATGGTCGTAAATTAAAGCAGAAGAGGCACCCCCGAAGGGATGCCTCTTCCAACGATCCGTTAGGAACGAGCTCGGATTAGCGAGCTGCGTTGCCTTCCTGGTAGTCGTCTGAGTTCTTGATCCATGAGAACAGCTTGCGTAGGTTACGGCCAACTGCCTCGATTGGGTGAGCCTCGCCCTTGGCGCGTAGCGCTAGGAACTCTGGTGCACCTGCATCCTGGTCTGCAACGAAACGACGAGCGAAGGTGCCATCCTGGATGTCGGTTAGAACATCGCGCATGCGCTCCTTGACCTCTGGGCCAACAACGCGTGGGCCTGAGATGTAGTCACCGTACTCAGCGGTGTCAGAAACTGACCAACGCTGCTTTGCAATGCCACCCTCGTACATTAGGTCGACGATTAGCTTTAGCTCGTGAAGAACCTCGAAGTAAGCAACCTCAGGCTGGTAGCCAGCCTCGGTTAGGGTCTCGAAGCCGTACTGGATGAGCTGTGAAGCGCCACCACATAGAACAGCCTGCTCACCGAATAGGTCGGTCTCGGTCTCTTCAGCGAAGGTGGTCTTGATGGTGCCCGCACGGGTTCCACCGATTGCCTTCGAGTATGACAGACCTAGGTCGAATGCGTTGCCTGATGCGTCCTGGTGGATAGCGATTAGGTTTGGAACACCACGACCGCCCTCGTACTCGCGACGAACTAGGTGGCCTGGGCCCTTTGGAGCAACTAGGAATACGTCAACGCCCTCAGGAGCGGTGATGTAGCCGAAGCGGATTGCGAAACCGTGACCGAAAACTAGCGCCTTTCCAGGAGCTAGGTTTGGAGCGATGTCGTCGTTGTATAGGTCGCGCTGGCGTGGGTCTGGTGCAAGAACGACGATAACGTCTGCCCATGCTGAAGCCTCAGCTGGGGTTAGCACCTTTAGGCCGGCTTCTTCAGCCTTTGCCTTTGACTTTGAGGTTGCAGGTAGACCTACTACTACGTCTACGCCTGAGTCCTTCAGGTTTAGCGAGTGAGCGTGTCCCTGTGAACCATAGCCAAGTACTGCTACCTTGCGACCCTGAATGATCGAAAGGTCTGCATCCTTGTCATAAAAGATTTCAGCCACTTTGTATCTCCTTGTTGTTTTTTGTAAAACGTTTCTTGATTTGGTTCTACCGGTGAAGTCTTGCCCCACCGAAGCTTTTTACTTGAGGATCTTCTCGGTGATTGACTTTGAGCCGCGGCCCATTGCCAATACGCCAGACTGCACCAATTCTTTGATGCCGTATGGTTCGAGAACTTTAATGAAGGCCGCACACTTTGCGGTGTCGCCGGTGACTTCAATGATCACTGCGTCGCTCACAACGTCGATAACGCGCGCACGGAACAAGGTTACTGCCTCGAGCACCTGAGAGCGAGTTGAAGCGTCGGTCTTTACCTTGATAAGCATGTGGTCACGCTGCACAGCCTGGTCGGCCTCGAGCTCGACAACCTTGATCACATTGATCAATTTGTTTAGCTGCTTCGTGACCTGCTCTAGCGGAGCACCCTCGACACCAACCACAACGGTGATGCGAGAAAGGCCCTCAACCTCGGTGGTTCCTACGGCAAGTGATTCGATGTTGAACCCGCGGCGAGCAAAAAGGGCTGCCACACGGGTCAGGATTCCAGGCTTGTCTTCGACAAGCAGTGAAAGAACGTGCTTAGACATCTCTACTCAATCCCATCCCAAACAGGCGCCGCATCGCGGGCGTACTGAACCTCGTCGTTGGTTAGACCGGCGGCAACCATCGGCCAAACCATCGCGTCGCGGCTAACAATGAAGTCGATGACTACCGGGCGGTCGTTGGTTTCGATAGCCAACTTGATCGCCTTGTCGATGTCTTCTTCCTTTTCAACACGGATGGCAAGACAGCCGTAAGCCTCTGCCAACTTCACGAAGTCAGGAATCATCAGCGCATCGGTGCCGGTGTGAAGGTCGGTGTTCGAGTAGCGCTCGTTGTAGAACAGGGTCTGCCACTGACGAACCATGCCAAGCGAAGAGTTGTTGATGATCGCAACCTTGATTGGAATGTTGTTGATCGCACAGGTAGCCAACTCTTGGTTGGTCATCTGGAAGCAACCGTCGCCGTCGATAGCCCAAACTAGGCGGTCAGGCTGACCGACCTTGGCACCCATCGCTGCAGGAACCGAGTAACCCATGGTTCCGGCACCGCCCGAGTTTAGCCAAGCGTTTGGACGCTCGTACTTGATGAACTGAGCCGACCACATCTGGTGCTGACCAACTCCAGCAGCGTAAATCGCCTCTGGGCCAGAAAGCTCACCGATGCGGGTGATCACGTGCTGCGGTGAAAGCTTGCCGTCGTTAGCTGGGGTGTAACCCAACGGGTAGCGCTTTACCAAACCATCCAAGAAGACCCACCACTCGGCGATATCAATCTTGGATGCCTTCAAGGCTGCGGTTAGCTCCTGGTTTAGCTCGGTAATGACTTCTTTCGCGTCGCCAACGATTGGCACATCGGCGAAACGAATCTTGCCGATTTCTGCCGGGTCGATGTCGACGTGGATGACCTTGGCGCCGGTTGCAAAGCCCTTGACGTCACCGGTGACGCGATCGTCGAAACGTGCGCCGAGGGTGATTAGTAGGTCGCTCTTCTGAAGCGCGGTAACCGCAGGAACGGTTCCGTGCATGCCAGGCATACCGAGGTTCTGCTTGTGGGTGTCAGGGAATGCACCGCGAGCCATCAGAGTGGTGACAACTGGTGCACCGATTAGCTCGGCAAGCTTGAGCAGCTCTTTGTGAGCGCCAGCGCGAACCACGCCACCACCGACATAAAGCACCGGCTTCTTCGCTTCTAGAATCATCGAAGCTGCCGCCTGAATCTGCTTGCCGTGAGGCTTGGTTACCGGCTTGTAGCCAGGAAGATCGATCTTTGGTGGCCAGATGAACTCGGCCTTGCCCTGCTGCGCATCCTTGGTGACGTCAACCAAAACCGGGCCAGGACGGCCGGTGGTTGCAATCATCACGGCGGCGGCGATGGTCTCTGGGATGTCTTCTGCCTTGGTCACCAAGAATGAGTGCTTCGTGATCGGCATAGTGATGCCCACGATGTCTGCTTCTTGGAATGCGTCGGTACCGATTAGCTTCGAGCCAACCTGACCGGTGATTGCCAAAAGCGGAACCGAGTCCATGTAGGCATCGGCAATCGCGGTGACTAGGTTGGTTGCACCCGGGCCCGAGGTCGCGATGCAAACGCCGAGCTTGCCGCTGGCCGAGGCATAACCCTCAGCAGCGTGACCGGCGCCCTGCTCGTGACGAACCAGGATGTGGCGAATCTTTGATGAATCCATCAATGGGTCGTAGGTAGGCAAAATTGCGCCACCAGGCAGACCAAAGACGTCTTCAATTCCCAAGAGCTCCAGGCTGCGAACAATCGCCTGGGCTCCGGTTAGAACTTCGTTAGCCATTTGAATTCTTTTCTCGTTAGCGTTGCTTGATCAATCGCGTGATTGAGTTGAAAAGCGAATTAGCCGCAGTACGCGCCCTCTGCTGCAGAGTGCACAAGCTTCGAATATTTCGCGAGAACACCGCGGGTGTAGCGCGGCGGAAGAGGCTGCCAAGTTTGCTTGCGGGCAGCCAGCTCTTCAGGCTCAACGAGTAGTTCGAGCGAACGAGCAGCGATGTTGACTCGAATCAAGTCGCCATCGCGAACCAGAGCAATTGGTCCACCATCGGTGGCCTCTGGTGCAATGTGTCCGATGCAAAGGCCGGTTGTGCCGCCTGAGAATCGTCCGTCAGTCAATAGTAGAACATCCTTGCCCAATCCCGCACCCTTAATCGCGCCGGTAATTGCAAGCATCTCGCGCATACCTGGGCCACCCTTAGGGCCTTCGTAGCGGATAACCACTACGTCGCCGGCAGAAATCTTGCCTTCAGTTAGCGCATCCATGGCCTCGCGCTCGCGCTCGAATACGCGGGCTGGGCCAGTGAACTCTTCTAGGTCGAAGCCTGCGGTCTTCACAACGGCACCCTCCGGAGCCATCGAACCCTGAAGGATGGTGATTCCACCGGTCTTGTGAATTGGGTTCTGTAGCGAACGGATGATCTTGCCGTCTGGGTCAGGTGGGTTGATTCCCTCAAGGTTCTCGGCAACTGTCTTGCCGGTTACGGTGAGTGCATCGCCGTGGATTAGACCTGCGTCAAGCAGAGCCTTCATGACCACTGGCACACCACCGACGCGGTCGACGTCGGTCATAACGAACTGACCGAAAGGCTTTAGGTCGCCAAGGTGAGGAACCTTGTCGCCGATGCGGTTGAAGTCATCGAGGGTGAGGTCAACCTCTGCTTCGCGAGCAATTGCCAACAGGTGAAGCACCGCGTTGGTTGAACCACCGAATGCCATGGTTACTGCGATGGCGTTCTCGAAGGCCTTCTTCGTCAAGATGTCGCGCGCGGTGATGCCGAGGCGAAGCAGGTTCACGACAGCCTCACCCGAGCGGTGAGCCCAAACATCGCGACGACGGTCTGCAGCCGGTGGAGCAGCCGAGCCAGGAAGGCTCATGCCGAGTGCTTCGGCAGCCGAAGCCATGGTGTTAGCGGTGTACATACCGCCACAGGCACCTTCGCCTGGGCAGATTGCACGCTCGATGCGACCGAGGTCTTCTTCAGACATCTTGCCGGCCTTGCAAGCACCAACCGCTTCGAAGGCGTCGATGATGGTTACGGTCTTCTCTGTGCCGTCGGTGAGCTTTACCCATCCAGGCATGATCGAACCTGCGTATAGGAAGACCGACGAGAGGTCTAGGCGAGCGGCAGCCATGAGCATGCCAGGCAGTGACTTGTCGCAACCGGCTAGAAGCACCGAGCCGTCGAGGCGCTCGGCCTGCATCACGGTCTCGACCGAGTCGGCGATGACCTCACGTGAAACTAGCGAGAAGTGCATGCCCTCGTGGCCCATCGAAATGCCGTCAGAAACCGAGATGGTTCCGAACTCGAGTGGGTAACCGCCACCGGCGTGAACACCCTGCTTGGTTGCGTCTGCGAGACGATCAAGCGAGAGGTTACAAGGGGTAACCTCGCTCCAAGAACTAGCGACACCGATCTGAGGCTTTACCCAGTCTTCGTCGCCCATGCCAACAGCACGGAGCATGCCTCGAGAGGCAGCCTTTTCAATTCCATCGGTTACTGCGCGTGAACGCGGCTTGATATCTACAGACATAGGGTCAAGTCTATCTTTTCTGGGGTTATTTTTCGTTGTCAGACATAGGCTGTTGCCATGAACACCAGTCGTCTTTATCGCAATGGGCAACTTATTTCGGGCAAGTTTGATTCCGATGAGATCTCAGAACTCATCCAAGAACCCGATGTCACCCTTTGGATTGACCTGCAAAACCCGACCGAAGCCGAACTTCAGCACATCGGAGACGAGTTCGGGCTTCACGAACTAGCGGTAGCGGATGCCTTCAAGGGTCGTCAGCGGCCGAAGCTCGATCACTACGACACTCACCTGTTCATCAATGCCTATCAAACGCTGTTCAATCGCGAGACCTACGAGTTGGATACCGCCGAAATTTCGATTTTCGTCACAGATAAAGCGCTGATCACGGTTCGTGATGACGACAAGTTCGACATCAGCAAGTTAGAGGCGCGCTGGGATGAAAGCGTCACGCTGGCCAAGAATGGCGTTGCTTTCTTGCTCTGGGGTCTGCTTGACGTAATCGTCGATGGTTATTTCGAGGTGGTTCAGCAACTCGACGAAGAAATCGAAAATCTCGAAGATTTGTTATTTGCCGAAGCAAGACAAGATCTTGTGATTCAGAAGAAGTCATATGAGCTTCGAAAGGCTCTGGTCATTTTGCGTCGCAACGCGACCCCGATGCGCGAGGTCTTGAACCCAATCGTTCGTCGAGATGTTCAGGTGATCGGCAACGAGATGGCTGCCTACTTCCAAGATATCTACGATCACGTAATGCGCGTTGGCGACTGGACCGAATCACTTCGCGACCTGGTGACCACCTTGCTCGAAACCAATCTGACGATTCAGGGCAACCGAATGAACCTGGTCATGAAAAAGGTGACCAGCTGGGCCGCGATCATCGCGGTGCCTACTGCAATCACCGGCTTCTATGGGCAGAACGTTCCCTACCCGGGCTTCAACGCCGAGTGGGGCTTCTGGGTCTCGACTGGCGCGATCGTGGTCATTTCGACCGGGCTCTATTTTGCTTTCAAGCGTCGCGACTGGTTGTAGCCTAAAAGCGTGACCCAGCCAGCATCTGCAACCGGACTCAGCCTCTACACCGAGGCCGCCGAACGCGCCTCGGCCGAGGTAATCGCCGCCTACTCAACCAGTTTCGGTTGGGCCTCGAAACTGTTGGGCAAGGCCGAGCAACAACCGGTTCGCAACATCTACGCCTTGGTTCGTGTGGCCGACGAGATCGTCGACGGCGCAGCAGATGAGGCGCATGACAACCCTTCAAAACTCTTGGATGAGCTTGAAGCCGAAACCTATCGCGCTCTCGAGTCAGGATTCAGCACCAATCTTGTAGTTCACGCCTTCGCCCACACCGCCCGCGAAGCCGGAATCAAACGCGATATTATCGAGCCGTTTTTTCACTCGATGCGCATGGATCTAACCGAACGCGAGCACGACCAGAAGAGTTTTGACACCTACGTTTATGGCTCGGCCGAGGTGGTCGGCCTGATGTGCCTAAAGGTGTTCATGGTCGGTCGCGAGTATTCGAAGGAAGAACGCGTGACCCTGATCGCTGGCGCGCGTGCTCTGGGAGCCGCTTTCCAAAAGGTCAACTTCTTGCGAGACCTATCGGCTGACTTCAAGAAGCTGGGTCGCTCGTATTTTCCAAACGTCAACGTCGAGAACTTCGATGCCGCCACTCAAATGCGCCTCATTGATGACATCGAAGCCGACCTCGAGGTGTCGGCCAAGACTTTGCCGCTGCTCTCCCCCGGCTCTCGCAAGGCGGTTGCCGCCGCCCAGATGTTCTTCGCGGCTCTAAACGAGCGCATCCGGAATACACCGGCCGAGGTCCTGATTGAAACCCGTATCAGTGTTCCAAACTCACAAAAACTTGTGATTCTTGCCAAGGCTCTCTTAGGGGTAATTCCGAAATGACCGCATCAACCACTGGCCAGAAAACCGCTGTAGTAGTCGGTGGCGGCATCGCCGGCCTAGCGACGGCGGCATTGCTCGCTAAGGCCGGAATGAAGGTCACCGTTCTTGAGGCTCGCGAGAAAGTCGGCGGCCGCGCCTACATCTGGGAGAAAGACGGCTTCAAGTTCGACATGGGCCCATCCTGGTATTTGATGCCTGACGCCTTCGACCAGTTCTTCAAGCTGATGGGAACTACCGCCGCCAAGGAGCTGAACCTGGTTCGTCTCGACCCTGCCTACCAAACCCGCAACGAAGGCTTCGACGAGAAGCTGATCATCCACGAAGATTTGGCCAAGAACAAAGACCTGTTTGAATCAATCGAAGTTGGAGCCGGCGAGCGCCTTCAGAAATACATCGACTCGGCAGAGGATGCCTACCGCCTCTCGATCAAGCACTTCTTGTACACCAACTTTCAGAACGCCAAGTCGTTCTTCCAGCCCGATGTCTTGGTCCGCGCCGGCCGCTTCATCAAGCACCTGGTCACTCCGCTAGACACCTTCGCGGCCAAGCACGTCACCGACCCTCGCCTTCGCAAGATTCTGAACTTCCCGGCCGTGTTCTTGGGCGCCTCGCCTTATGACACCCCGAGCATGTACCACCTGATGACCCACGTTGACATGAACGTCGGCGTCTTCTATCCGATGGGTGGTTTCTACACCGTGATCGAGGCCGTCCAGCGCCTGGCAAAGCAGCACGGTGTTACCGTCAACACCAACTCTCGAGTTACCAAGATTCAAACCAAGGATGGTCGCGCCACCGGAGTTTGGGTAGACAAGGTTTTCTATCCTGCAGACGTAGTGGTTGGCAACGCCGACCTGCACCACATCGAGACGTCACTGCTTGCCCCAGAAGACCAGAGCCTGCCTGCCAAGTGGTGGGAAGACAAGGTTCCTGGTCCTTCGGCGATGCTGCTGTTCTTGGGCGTCAAGGGCAAGCTGCCTCAACTCGACCACCACACCCTGCTCTACTCGGATGACTGGGCCAAGAACTTCAAAGAGGTGTTCCGAACTCCTGCAGAAAAGAAGAAGCAAGGCGCTACCAGCGTCATCCCTGAGCCGGCTTCGCTTTACATCTGCGCTCCGAGCATCACCGACCCATCGGTTGCGCCCGAGGGCTACGAGAACCTCTTCGTCTTGGTTCCAGTGGCCGCTGACCCGGCCCTTGGGCACGGTGGCATCGATCGTCGCGGAGACGAGGGCTTCGAGCAAGCAGCCGACCGAATCATCCAGCAGATTTCAGACTGGTGCGAGATTCCAGATCTCGCCGAGCGAATCGTGGTTCGTCGCACCATGGGCCCAGCCGACTTCGTCGATGACCTAAACGCCTGGTCTGGCACCGCCCTCGGCATGGCACACACCCTGTTCCAGAGTGCATTCTTCCGACCAACCAACGTCAGCAAGAAGGTCAAGGGCCTCTACTACGCCGGCCACCACAGCATCCCTGGCATTGGTTTGCCGATGTGTCTGATTGGCGCAGAACTGGTTTACAAGCGACTTGTGAACGACAGAAGTGCTGGGCCGATTCAGCACGAGATCAAGCCGGTAGGCGCAAAGGGATGGAAGGGTCTCAAGTAACTTGGGCCTCTACCTGGTAGCTCTCATCGCCTCCCTGGTCGGGATGGTTTTGCTCGACTACCGGTTCAAACTTGTGTTCTTTCGTGATTGGCTAGCCGGAACCGTAGCCGTCATCGCCGGCGTCGCATTCTTTTTGGTTTGGGATCTCTTCGGCATCGCAAACGGAATCTTCTTCCGCGGCGAGACTCCGAGTTTGACGGGGTTGATGGTTGCACCCGAGCTGCCACTCGAGGAAGTCTTCTTTCTTACCCTGCTTTGCTACACGACGCTTCAGGTCTTCTTGACTCTCGGACGACTTGTCCATGGTCGACGAGACCGCAAGGCGGCGAGCGCCAAGTGAATTACCTAACGCTAAACCTGATCTTTCTCGGCCTCTCTGTGCTGGCCTTGTTTCTGGTTCCGAAAAATCGTTGGCCGGCTTACCTCGTGGGCATGCTGCCGATGATTGTCATCACCGCGATCTTCGACAACCTGATTGTCGCCGCCGGAATCGTTGCCTACGACCCGAGCAAGATCAGCGGCATCATGATTGGCATCGTGCCGATTGAAGACTTCGCCTATACGATTGCCGCAGTGCTGATTGTTCCTTCGGTCTGGTCGGCGATGTTGAATCGAAAGAAAAAGTAGGCGCGCATGTTTGAAACCATCAAGAAACTCTTTTGGGTTTCTCGCCCAGTGTCATGGATCAACACGGCCTATCCATTCGCGGTTGCCTATTACCTAGTGACCCGCTCGTTCGACGCCACTTTCTTCTTGGGAACCCTTTTCTTCTTGATTCCCTACAACTTGCTGATGTACGGCATTAACGATGTCTTCGATTATGAAAGCGACCTCCGCAACCCACGTAAGGGTGGCATCGAAGGAGCCCTGCTCGAGCCGCGCTACCACCGCCTAACCGTAATCGCCGCGGTTGCCAGCTCGGTGCCTTTCATTTTGTATCTCACTGCGGCAGGCACTTCGGCGTCAACCGGCTGGTTGTACCTCTTCGTCTTTACCGTGATTGCCTACAGCGCCAAGGGTCTTCGTTTCAAAGAGAAGCCGTTTCTGGATTCACTGACCTCGTCCAGCCACTTCGTCGGACCGATGATTTTCGGTCTTTCAATTGCCGGCGCAAACCTGTCGGAACCAAACCTGCTGATGTTCATCGCTGCCTTCAGCCTGTGGGGCATTGCCTCGCACGCCTTCGGTGCCGTCCAGGATGTAAAGGCCGACCGCGAAGGCGGCATCTCTTCGATTGCCACCGCGATCGGTGCGCGAGCGACCACTCGCTTCGCTTGGCTCGCTTATTTCGCAGCGGCCATCCTGGTTGCCTTTAGCGTCCAGCCTTGGTTGTTGATGGCGGCCATTCCGTATCTCATGGTGGTCGGTCGATTCTGGAACATCACCGACGAAACCTGCGAGAGCGCAAACAAGGGCTGGAAGCAATTCATTTGGCTGAACTATTTCGCCGGTGCGGTGGTCACCTTCTCTTGGTTGATTCCGCTAGTTTTCGGCTAACTCATCCCGGTGCTGCCAAACGATTAGGTTTGCTCGGCTAAAACCTCGTCCGCACAGACCGCAAGCTAACGGGCGCGCAGGTTGGCGATAGCGATAGTGCTTGTGGCCGTTCTTGCAAGAACCTATCCAGTTAGCCGTCTCTTCAGCAATCTCAGTTCCGGTGAACTTCTCGGCACGATAGCCAATCGACTTTGCGGTGGCCAACCACTTTTTGTTATGCCCTTCGCGCTTGCCACAAATTGCATGCGCGATTTCGTGAAGCACCACTTGCATCGACTCATCCATGGTGTGAATATCGACTAGGTAGCGCGAAATGGTGATGGTCTTCGTCGTGTAGTTGCAAAGGCCGGCGCGACGTTTGCCACTGTCGAAACCGAACTGCCACACGTTGAGGTCTAGGTGTTCGCCCATCTTTATTTCGGCGAGCGCACGGATGAAGTCATAGCGATCGAGGGTCATTCGCTGGAATCGAGTTTTGCCCTTGCTGAACTGTCTCGCGTATTGAAAGCCAACGTTTTCTAGTCGGGCAAAAGTAGGTTCGTCGCCGAGTTCAACCACGGTGTGAACCACGTCAATTTCACGGGCGTCAAAGACCGCGGTCAGTGCCGAAATCAGCTCAGATTCATCGCCGATCAACGGCGCGAGGAATTCGTCGGCGTAAGTCATTTCGGTTTCAACGATACAAGTTGTGAGATTCCTACAAGAAAAACCTGCAAAGACTTATTCGACTTTGCAAAAAACACCTCTAAAACACGCCGAAAGTGCCTTGTTAACCCTCCGTTCACCGCTAGATTATGGCTATGACTCAATCAACCTCAGGCTCTGCTAAGGCAACCTCAATCGAAGTAAACGACGTAGCTCCGATCTCCGCAGGCGAACGTCACGGTAAAGCGTGGCACCTATTCACTGTTTGGACTACCCCGAACCTAGAGTTCGCTACCGTATTCGTTGGCGCACTTGCCATCGGGTTCGGCCTCAATGTCTGGCAAGGTCTACTAGCTGTTCTAGTTGGTAACGCACTTGCTGGCATCACCCACGGAATCCTAAGCACTTGGGGTCCTGAAGCAGGTCTTCCACAGATGGTGCTAAGCCGCAACGCTTTCGGCAAGCTAGGAAACCTAATCCCAGCTGGAATGTCGACCCTTGTTGCCGGTATCGGCTGGTTCGCGGTTAACACCGTTTCAGGAACCTTCGCCCTTCAGGCGCTGCTTCCAGGTCTTGGTGTTCTCGGTGCACTGGCAATCATCATCGTCCTTCAGGTCGGTGTTGCCTTCATCGGTCACAACCTAATCCAGAAGTGGGAGCGTTACCTTTCTTACTTCCAGGCGATCGTTTGGATCATCGTTATCGCTGTTGTTCTTGGCCAGCAGGGTGCGTTCGAGGTTGCTCCGGCAGCCGACGCTGCATTCCCATGGGCAGGCTTCACCCTTACCGCTGGTGCTGCGTACGGTTACACCGCTGGTTGGACCGCATTCGCTTCTGACTACACCCGCTACCTACCTGCAAACGTCAACAAGAAGACTCTTGGATGGGCAGCTGGTCTAGGTAACTTCACCTCAACCACCCTCATCATGGGTGTTGGTGTTCTTGCATTCAACGCTCTAACCGGAAACCCAGGCGACTTCTGGGGCATCGCAAACCCAACCGCAGCTTTCACCGGCTTGTTCAACTCGACCTTCGGTGCGATTGTTCTGCTATCGATCGTTGTTGGTTCGGTTTCAGCTAACATCCTGAACGTCTACTCAGGCGCAATGTCATTCTTGGCAATGGGCTTCAAGCTAGGCTTCAAGACCCGTCGCGCAATCATGGTTCTAGTTGCCGGTCTTGCCGGTGGTGTGCTTTCTTTCCTAGGTGTTCAGAACGGCGACGTTGCTCACCAGCTAGACAGCTTCCTACTAGTGGTTTCTTACTGGGTTTCACCATGGATCGCAGTTGTACTAACCGAGCGCATCTTGTCTAAGGGCAAGAACGCTGGCGCACGTGCGATTGCTCCAAAGAACTCATGGGCTGGTGCAGCTGCATTCGTAATCGCAACCGCGTTCTCAATCTGGGGCTTCGCAGCTCAGGTTCTTTACACCGGTCCGATCGCTAAGGCTGCCCCAATCGGTGACCTAACCGCAGTTGTTGGCTTCGTTCTAGCAGCAGTTCTATTCGTCGTGTTCTCACAGGTCGACAAGAACTCAAAGAACTAATCAACTACTAATCAACCCAAATCGAGAGGCCTCGGCAATGGAATTCAAAGTTGGACAGATCTTCGCTACTGACGAAGAGAAGCTCCAGGTTGCCATTGCCGAGGCACATCTCGGTCTAGCCGAAGGCGGCATCCCAATCGGGGCTGCACTCTTCGACGAAGAAGGTCGTCTGCTCGGCAGCGGCCGCAACCGCCGAGTTCAAGATGGCGATGCTTCAATGCACGGCGAGACCAGCGCTTTCAGAAACGCCGGCCGCCAGCGCAGCTACCGCAAGGTAACTCTGGCCACCAGCCTCTCACCATGCTGGTACTGCTCGGGTCTGATTCGCCAGTTCGGAATCGGTCGAGTAATCGTCGGTGACGACAAGAACTTCATGGGCGGGCAAGACTGGGTCGCCGAACACGGTGCCGAAGTGCACGTTCTAAACGACCCGGGTCTAATCAAGATCATGGGTGAGTTCATCGATGCCAACCACGACCTTTGGTTTGAAGACATCGGCGAAGAGTAGCCTCGACGCTAAAAGTTATGCCAGGCTTCGGCCTGGTTTTTCTTTGCCATTTTGCCTTTGAGTCACTTTGACACTAAGATGATTCTTACTTAGAGTCATCCAGACTCTTACTAGTCGATTGGCAGTGATTTGAGCAACGCAACCGCGAGCTCCATCGAGACGCCAACTCTTGCCGTTTCAACGGTGATCTTTACCCTTCGACCAAACCAGGATGGCTGCCTGCAGCTAGCCACTCCCCTCGTGAGACGCATCCGTGCGCCTTTCGAAGGTCAGTGGGCTTTGCCTGGCGGGCCGCTTCAGGCAAACGAAGACTTGGCCAGCTCGGCCTCTCACACACTGCGCGACACCACCGGCCTTGAACCGCGCTACCTCGAACAGCTCTATGCCTTTGGAAGCGTCGACCGCGCCGGCGGCAAGCTGGCTGAACGCGTGGTTTCGATAGTCTACTGGGCGCTAGTGGGTGCCGACGAAGCAGAGCGGGCAATCGACAGCGAGAACGTTCAGTGGTTCTTTGCCGATGAACTTCCATCCTTGGCCTTCGATCACAACGAGATTGTTCACTACGCCCTCGGACGCCTGCGAAACAAGCTGGAATACAGCCGAATCGCACACGTTTTCTTGAGTGAAACCTTTACTCTCGCCCAACTGCGAGAGGTTTATGAAGCCGTTCTCGGCCGCGAACTAGACCCAGGCAACTTCCGCCGCATGGTTGAATCGAGCGGAACCGTAGAAGAAACCGGCGAGCGCCTAGCTGGCACCCGCCACCGACCACCAAAGCTATACCGAGCCACCGCACAAGCAGGGGAAACCAAATGACGACAGCATCAGTCAACGAACGCATTCAGCTAATCGTGAAGGGCCAGTCGAAAGACTCGACCTGCAGCACTTCGCTAGCTGAAGGCCCTTGGAACTTCGATGGCGGCCCGGCAGCATATGGACCGGGTTCTTCAAGCGAAGACGTGATTCCTGCCGATGCTCCCCGACAGGGCGTCTTGCCAGACGAGTACAAAACCGCGACCGAGACCGAGCTGCACGATCGAATCGTTGCTGCGAAGAAGACCCTAGGCGACAAGGTCGTCATCCTTGGCCACTTCTATCAGCGCGAAGAGATCGTTCAGCACGCCGATTACCTCGGTGACTCGTTTCAGCTAGCGGTGGCTGCTAAGGGCCGCCCGGAGGCCGAGCACATCGTGTTCTGTGGCGTTCACTTCATGGCCGAGACCGCCGACATCCTTTCGAACGACGAGCAGAAGGTGATTTTGCCAAACCTGGCCGCCGGTTGCTCGATGGCCGACATGGCCGACGCCGACTCGGTCGAAGACTGCTGGGAGCAGCTGATGGAGCTTTACGGCACCGAGGCCGACGCAGATGGTCGCGTTCCCGTGATTCCGGTGACTTACATGAATTCTTCGGCCGCGCTAAAGGCGTTCTGTGGTCGCAACGGCGGAATCGTTTGCACCTCTTCAAACGCCGAGGTTGTGCTGAAGTGGGCCTTCGAACGTGGCCAACGCGTGCTGTTCTTCCCAGACCAGCACCTAGGTCGCAACACAGCAAAGGCCATGGGCATAAGCGTTGACCAGATGCCGCTTTGGCACGGCCGCAAAGACCTCGGTGGCAACACCGCAGAACAGCTGAACGACGCCAAGGTGATTCTCTGGAACGGCTTCTGCTCGGTTCACAAGCGCTTCACCGTGGCTCAGATCGACAAGGCGCGCGCCGAGTTCCCTGGCGTTCGCGTAATCGTTCACCCTGAGTCTCCGATGGCGGTTGTTGACGCCTCGGATGAGTATGGCTCAACCGACTACATTCGCAAGGCCGTTGCCGCTGCAACCGAGCCAACCACCTTCGCAATCGGCACCGAGATCAACATGGTTCAGCGTTTGGCCGCTCAGTATCCGCAGCACAATATCTTCTGCCTTGACCCGGTAGTTTGCCCTTGCTCGACCATGTATCGCATTCACCCTGGCTACCTCGCCTGGGTTCTAGAGCGCCTGGTTGCCGGCGAGACCGTGAACCAGATCGTGGTCGACGAGTCGGTCGCGGCCGATGCTCGCGTTGCCCTTGAGCGCATGTTGGCGGCGAAGCCTCTCTAGGCGCATCCATGAAAAAACTTGTAGTTATCGGAAGCGGAATCGCCGGCCTAATCGCGGCCGTTGAGGGCAGCAAGACTCACGAGGTAGTCTTGGTCACCAAGTCGACTCTGTCTGAGAGCAACACCCACTATGCGCAGGGTGGGATTGCCGCGGTGGTTGCCGACGATGACTCAATCGCCGAACACGTGGCCGACACCCTCTCGGCCGGCGCAAGCTATTGCTACGAACCCGCTGTTCAGGTGCTGTGCGAAGAAGGTCCGCAGCGAATCAATGACTTGGTGCGCTTCGGTGTCGATTTTGACAAGCGCGGGGCAGACTTTGCCTTGGGCATGGAAGCCGCTCACTCGCACGCCCGCATCTTGCACGCCGGCGGTGACACCACTGGCGCCGACATCAGCAAGGCCTTGGTCGAGACCCTGCGCGCCACAGCTACAGAGATTCACGAACACACATTTGTGATCGATTTCGAGTTCGTCGATGGCGCGGTCAAGGGTGTTCACCTCATGGATGCCTCCGGCCAGCACTTCGTTGAGGCCGATGCAGTCATCTTGGCCAGCGGAGGTGCCGGTCAGCTTTATCGCCACACCACCAACCCGGCAGTGACCACCGGCGATGGCGTTGCTGCCGCGTTTCGTGCCGGTGCCGAACTGGCAGACGTCGAGTTTTATCAGTTTCACCCAACCGCCCTCGCGGTGCCGGGTTCGTTCTTGATTTCCGAAGCCGTGCGCGGCGATGGCGCGGTCTTGATCAACAACAAGGGTGAACGCTTCATGCAGAAGATCCACCCGCTGGCAGAGCTAGCTCCGCGCGATGTTGTGGCACGAGGCATCCAAGCTGAAATGATTTCGCAGGGCGGGCAGCCGGTGCTGCTAGACGCCACCGGTCTGGGTTCTGAGTTCTTGAACAAGCGTTTTCCGAGCATCACCAAGACCACACGTTCTTATGGTCTCGACTGGGGCAAGAACCCGATTCCGGTTACCCCGGCGGCCCACTACTGGATGGGTGGTGTAGCAACCGATGTCTGGGGCCGCACCTCAATCAAGGGGCTATTTGCCGTTGGCGAAGTAGCCTGCACCGGCGCTCATGGCGCTAACCGCCTCGCCTCTAACTCGCTGCTCGAATCGATAGTCTTTTCACGTCGTGCGGTTCAGGTCTTGGATGAGGCCTGGCCAGCCGAAGCGGCTAGCTCACGCTGGCGCGAAACCGGCCTGCTAACCGAGATTGAACTCGAGGATGAGTCAGACAGTTCGATTCCACGCAGCGAACGCAACGTCGTCGACCGCGTCGAACTACAAACCCTCATGTGGGACAACGTCGGTTTGGCGCGTACCGAGAGCCAACTGCTTGACACCCGTCTGGCCCTGGCCGGATGGCGTTCTGCCGATAAAGCGAACCGCCTGTTCACCGACTGGGAAGATGCGAACCTCTTGCTTCTTGCCCGAGCCGTTACCGAATCGGCACTGGCTCGCGAAGAATCCCGCGGTGGTCACTATCGCCTCGATTTTCCAAACACCAACCCGGCGATGGCAAAGCCAATCACCATCGTTCGAAAGGCAAAGTAATGCTGTCAAACCAGATCATCGAAGAAGTCGTTCAGCGTGCCCTCAACGAAGACGCACCTTGGGGCGACGTGACCAGCGAACACCTCATCCCAGCTACCGCGACTGCAACAGCAGAGCTTGCGGCTCGCGAGGCCGGCGTCTTCAGTGGTGCAGATGTATTTGCCGCCGCGTTCTTGCTGACCGACCCTTCGCTCGACGTGCAGCTATTTCTCGAGGATGGCGACAGCTTCGTTGCCGGCCAAGAACTAGGCGTGGTGACTGGTTCGGCGCGTTCGGTGCTGACCGCCGAGCGCATTGGCCTCAACTTCGTGCAGCGCATGAGCGGCATCGCGACCCTGACCGCCAAGTATGTCGAGGCAGTTGCTGGCACCAAGGCTCGCATCGTCGACACCCGCAAGACGACCCCTGGCCTTCGCGCTTTCGAGCGTCACGCCGTGATCTCGGGTGGCGGCCGCAACCACCGCTTTAGTCTCTCAGATGCGGTCATGGCCAAAGACAACCACCTGGCCATCCTGACTGCCGGCGGCAAGGATCTGACCACCGAACTGCGTCGCGTAAAAAACGAACTTCCACACACCATGAAACTCGAGGTCGAGGTCGACCGTCTAGATCAGATTCCGCCGGTTTTGGCCGCCGGAGTCGACATCATCATGCTCGACAACTTCAACCTGGATGACCTTCGCGCTGGCGTGGCTCTGATCGACGGCAAGGCCGTGGTCGAGGCCTCTGGCGGCGTGAACCTAGACACCGTGGCGGCCATCGCAGCCACCGGCGTGGACGTCATCTCGGTTGGTGCCCTAACCCACAGTGCTCGTGCCCTGGACCTCGGTCTAGACGTTCAGATTGCCAACTAAGCGCCGCTCATGATTTATCTGGACAACGCCGCCACTACCCCGGTTCGCACCGAGGCACTTCAGGCTGCTTGGCCATTTCTAACCAACGAGTTCGGCAACCCTTCGAGCACCCACGAACTGGGTGGCCGAGCATCTACCGCCTTGGATGGCGCCCGCGAACGAGTCGCCCACTGGTTCGGTGCACGCGGTTCGGAGATTATCTTCACCTCTGGTGGCACCGAGAGCGATAACCTCGGCATCATCGGCCTTGCCTTGGCTAACCCGCGCGGAAAGCACTTGATCAGCGCCAGAAGCGAGCATGAGGCCGTGATTGCAGCTGTCGAGTTCCTAGAGCGGGTTCACGGTTTCGAGGTCACCTGGCTCGAACTGGACGAACTCGGTGCAATTCGTGGTGGCGTCACCGGCCTGACCACCGCACTTCGAGCAGACACCACCCTGGTCACGCTCATGGTCGGCAATAACGAGATCGGCACCCTGCACCCAATCGCCGAGCTGGCCGTCGCAACCCACGAAGTCGGTGCCCTTTTCCACACGGATGCCGTGCAGGCGGTCGGATGGGTTGATCTCAACGTCAAGAACCTCGGGGTTGATGCCCTGAGCATTTCTGGCCACAAGTTTGGCGCACCAAAAGGCTCTGGCGCTCTGTATCTCAGGGGTCGCACCAAGGTCGAACCGATCATCCATGGTGGCGGTCAAGAGAACGAGCTTCGTTCTGGCACGGAGAACGTCGCCTGGGCGGTTGCCTTGGCTACAGCACTCGAGTTGCTGCCAGAGATTGATGCCGAAGCCCGACGCGTAGCAGCCATTCGTGACACTTTTATTCTTCAAGTCATGGAGGCGGCGCCGAACGCCTTGCCAACCGGCCACCCAACCGACCGACTGGCCAGCATCGCTTCATTCTGCTTCGTTGGGGTGAGCGGCGAATCCATCCTGGTCAAGCTCGAAGAGCGTGGAATCATTTGCTCTAGCGGTTCAGCCTGCGCGGCTGGAAGCGATGAGCCTTCTCACGTGTTGCTAGCGATCGGCGTGGAGCCAGAGGTCGCTCAGAGCGCGGTGCGTTTCAGCCTGGCGCACGACACGACTGAAGAAGAACTAGAGGGTGCGGTCATCGCTATCAGTGAGAGCCTGGCCTCTATTCAAGGTTTGCGTTAGCCCAAATATTTATCGCGGTCTGAATAAACTTCGCGAGCCCCGGCTCATAGGCCTCGTAGGTCGCGTTGAATGCCGGATCCATGATGTAGGTCAAGGCAAGAGATTTATAGGCCATTTTGTTCGGAGTCCAAAACTGACTCACAAACGCATAGTGCTTGCCTATCCATTCCTGCACGTCAGGGTCAGCGATGTCTTTGCCGGCTCGCATCAGGTCAGCGATGTTATTTGCGATTAGGTCATGCCCAGCGCGGTGTTCTTCATACTTTTCATCGCGCTTATTGAATTCTTGGCGATAGGCCGAAGGCTCGAACATTGACATCAGCTGACCTCGACGAGCATTGATTGAAATTCTGCTTGCATTTGTTCTAGCCGCTGTTCGACGTTCGCAGCGATATCGTCAAAAAGCACCTTGCCAGACTCGGTGAGCACAACGCGGCGTTCTCGTGCGTCTAGTGCAGACTCCTGTTGACTAACGTAACCCTGCTTTTCCAAAGGCTGAAGGGCTCGGGTGACCCCAGAAACCGACAGATTCACAGCTTTGGCGAGGTCAACCCTTCGAATTCCTGCGCCTGCCTCTGCTTCTATTGCCCTGAGAATCACAAATTCACTGAAGCTCGCGCCATAAACAAGCCCTTTGCTTTCAAATAGATTGACGAAGGCTCGAAGCCTAAGAAACTTCTCTAACTGATTCATTTCGCTATTCAAACATTATTTACTTGCGTAGTCAAATACTTCTCAAGCAGCGCGCTATCCGACCAATCACGCTTAGGATTTAGCCATGACTCAGCCAACTCAGCTCAAGACCTTTCTTTGGTTCGACGGCAACCTTGCCGAAGCCCTCGAGTTCTATGCGAAGACCTTCACCGATTTCAAGCTGCACAGTTCGGGCAACCCTGAGGCCAACGGCAAGCTGATGACCGCAGACTTCGCCATCCATGGCCACGAATTTATCGGCATGGGCTGGCCAGGCGGCCCGAAGTTCAACGACGCAATCTCGCTATCACTGAATGTTGATGGCCAGGATGAAGTAGACCGCCTCTGGGATGCCATCACCAAGGATGGCGAAGAGGGTCAGTGCGGTTGGTGCAAGGATCCGTTTGGTGTTTCGTGGCAGGTTACGCCGATTCAAATGCGAGAGCACACCGGCAACCCAGACCCAGCCAAGGCTGCCTACGCGTGGGCGGCACTTCGCAAGATGAAGAAGATTGTCATTCAAGACTTCATCGAGCAGTAAATGGAATTTGAGTTCAGCAACGAGATTTGGGAATGGCGTGGCCCTGCCCCGTTTTACTTCGTGAGTGTTCCCGAAGAACAAGCCGAAGAGATTCGCGAAGCGGCCAAGGTTTTGACCTACGGCTGGGGAATGATCCCGGTGGTTGCCACCATCGGACACATCGAGTTCAAGACATCCATGTTCGCTAAAAATGGCACATATGTTTTGCCGCTCAAGAATGTAGTTCGATTGCCGCTAAAACTCGAGGCCGGCGACACCGTTTCGGTGTCTATGGTTCTCGGAGCTTAGGCACCAACCGAGGTCAAGCTGACCTGGTTGCCCCAAGGGTCATCCAAACGAATCACTTCACCGTCGTGACGAATCTGCACCTTCGCGGTCTTTAGGCGCTCCTCAACCGCACCAAGCGAGTCGAGATCAGGCAGACGAATCGAAACGTCGCGCAAACCGAGGGTTGGCTGACGCAATCCGGCGCCGCGGCTCTTCCAAATGTTCATGGCCATGTGGTGGTGATAGCCGCCGGCACTTACGAACAGCGCGGTGCCGCCCCAGTTCATGGTGACATCGAAGCCGAGGGCGTTGACGTAGAAATCTTGAGCCTGAGCGATCGAACCGACGCTTAGGTGCACGTGACCGATGTTCGAAGTGGTGTCTTCCACCGATTCAGGCAGGTTCTCACGCAGGTATGCGTTTGGGTCTAGGCCGAAGGTTCCCATCTCAACCTGACCGTGCTTCCAAGACCAGTCGCTGCGAGCGCGGTCCCAGTAAAGCTCAACGCCGTTGTGCTCAGGGTCATCGAAATAGAACGCCTCGCTAACCAGGTGATCGGCGCTGCCGGTGAATGACCCCGGATACTTCGAGGCAACCGAGGCAACCGCGTATGCCAACTGCTGCTTGGTGTCGAATAGGAGCGCGGTGTGAAAGAGACCGGCCTGATTTTCGGCCGCGTATTTCATCTCCGGTGCGTGCTCGAGAATAAGTGCTGGCGCGGTGCCGCGACCAAGGGTCGCTGACCCATCGACCTGTGAAATGAGGTCTAGCCCGATCGCATCGCGATAGTAGGCAATCATATTGTCGAGGTTCTGAACCCGAAGGGTTACTGCCCCCATTGAAAGATTTGCTGGCAAACTCATGTTTTTAGTCTAGGGGGTCTTGACAAGTAATTGCAAGTGCTGTGGATAACTCGAGCAAGAAACTGACGAAGCCTTTACATTCGATAAAAGATGGGGGTCACGTGATCTGGAAAATTATTTCGGCGACAGCGATGACTGCAATCGCGTTTGCAACGAATTTTTACATCGGCCAAATATGGGTAAGAGAAGGCCTAGACGCAGATATGTATGGAACCGATCAACCAATGCTGCCTCACGAAATAATTCTTTTCGCACTGAGCGGAATCATTGCCTTTGCGGTTCCCACCTACTTGGCTGCTTGGTTAGCAAACCCCCCTCCTCGTTCGTCACAGGGCACCGCGGAGCCCGAGGTTCAACTTTCGACATGGATGGCGCTTAGAGTCGGAAAGAATCCGCCGCTCAGAGCCGCCGCACTAGCCGGAGGCGTTGCTTTGTTGATTTTGGTTTACGGCCCAGGTTTGCTATCCCTCATGCTCGGCTAATTGCCCAATTCAAAATTGTCCAAAGTCTGTCCGAAATTGCCTGAAATGTAGCCACTCGACTACTTCGCACAGGAATAACATCTCCATTACCCAGACTTTTGGGGGTCAAAAGAAAGGATAAAAAACGTGGAGACTCATCATAATCGCGGGACTCGCACTGTGGCTCTGGTGGACCAACCCACAGCCAGCTCGCTAAGCAGTAAATGAGCTTCGTTCTAGCACCCGCTAGCAGGCTAGAACGAAGCCTCCACCGAGAGGAAACGATGATCGAATTCGAACAGGTTACTAAGCGATATTTTGGCCGTTATGTTCTCGATAACCTAAGTTTTTCCGCGAATCCGGGTGAAATAACCGGCCTTCTTGGGCGCAATGGCGCCGGCAAGACCACCGCGCTGAGAATTCTTGTTGGTCTAGAGAGGGCCAATTCAGGCGCAGCAAAGATCAATGGAACAAGTTTTTCGCAACTCAGGCCGGGGGTTGTAGGCGTTGGCCTGAGCCCAGCTTTCTCGCCCACGCGAACCGTCATGCAGCAGCTGTCCGTATCGGCACTTGCACTCGGCGCATCGAGAGATGCTGTGAAGAAAACTCTCGAAGTCACCGAACTTGATAATGTTGCGCACAAACGGTGTATGAGCCTCTCTCTAGGCATGAAACAAAGACTACTTTTAGCCTGCGCGACGGTTGCAGGCCCCAAGGTGTTGATTTTGGATGAACCAGTAAATGGCCTTGATCCGGATGGCATAGCCTGGCTTCATCGCTACCTAAAAGACTTCGCAACATCTGGTGCGACTGTTCTTGTGTCGAGCCACTACCTGAATGACTTGCAAACCTATGCCAACAAAATTGTCATCATCCAAGGCAAAACACTTTGGGCCGGGCATTGGCCGAACGAAACGGAACCTTCTCTTCCAGAGCTATACGCGAGGACAACTTCCGGTCTGGACATACGTTGATTTCGCTACGAGTTTTGAGAGCTGATTTCGAGAATCTCTCAAATGGAGTTCTGTACTATCCGATTTTGATCAGCTTTGCATGGTTCACGTACTACAGCGTTCTAGGATCAAGCAAGGACCAGAGTCTGCCTGCAGCCGCTTCGCTTCTAGCTATTTTCGTGGGTTCACTGACTTCTATCGCAACGGAAAGACAAGACCGAGTCGCCGATCGAATCACGATCGAACTTGGCGGGCCGCGCAAGAGACTTGCCACTCGAATGACAACCTTGGTCATTACTAACTCCGGGCTGGTATGCATCGGCCTTCTGGTAACCCATCTTCAACATTCGAACATTGGCCCGACCATGGCTGCAACCATCGCTTCGGCTTTGGCAGTGATCGTCATCGTTTCGACGCTTGGCGTAATCGTATCCAGCTACGTTCCACACCCAATTGTGGCTATGGCAATCACCTTTGTGATCATGAGTTGGGGCGGGTCAGATCCGAGCCAGAACTGGGGGCTTTCGCATATTCTGGCGATGCTCAAGGCTCAAACCTTCAATGAATGGTGGGCCGCTGTCTCTAGTTTCGCTTGGCCTTGGCTGCTGGGTGCCATTGCGCTCTCCGTATACTCAAGATTTGCTCCTGAGCTACTGCGCGCAAGGCGTAAGACGCGACAGAATCCAACTAAAGTCGTCTTACCCTTTTGGCTAAATACAAAACGCTCTTTTCTCAAAACGACCTCCTTAGCAGGGCTAACGAATCTACTTCCGCTGCTCTCATTGGTTATCTGCCTTGGACTCTATTGCTATGGAACCCTCAACCTAGGCGCTCAACTGGCTGCCTTTTCGATTGGCTCAGAGCTTTTCCCTGCACTTCCTGGGCTGCTCTTGGCAAATGTTTTACCTGCGCTCATCCTGGCTGGAATGTCTCAGCGGCGCGATGTCGTGGATCAGGAATCTCTGCTCTATCAATCGCAGCGGAAAGCGAACCTAGCCCAAGTTATGCAGCAAGCTACTTTCATTTTTTCGACGCTCTGTGGGTTCATCATTCTGTTAGCGCAGACCCTCGGCGTGGCGTGGACTTCGCCAGTAGTAGGTCGGAGCATCATTTGCGCGATGGTCTTGTCACCGGGTTTCGCCACTATTGGCGTTTATATAAATCGAATCGTTAGGCTTCCGGTTTTGGCGGGTTTTATCTCTTACGCTCTGACCTTGCCTGAAGTTTTCCTCGGTAAATTTATCCCTGAATCGAGGCCATATCTACCAAGTAGTTTGTTCTCGATTTTGGTTGGCGGCGATTCAAGTTACACGCGCACTTTCTCGACCTCGGCAATCATCCTTGCCTATGTTTTAGCCGGGGTGCTTGCTCTCACTCCACTCAGTATCCTCATTTCGAAGCGGAGATGCGCCTAAAGGTTTCCGCCTGATATTCGGGGATCATTTCGAGGTGCTCCGGATTGCTGGTTTCGTAGAGGTAGTTCAGCAGCAACAGGCGCCGCTGCAGCATCAGCACCGCACGCTGTTCTGGCGTGTGCTCCGGAATCTGCGCAATAGACGCGTAACCAGCCAGCAGCGCCGCATCCTGTTCGGGAGTATCCAAATAGTAGATCGCGGTCATCAGGTCTTGAATCGGCAGACCCAGCCCCGAGTCGTCAAAGTCAAAGATGGCCAGTTCACCTTCGTGCCACATCACATTCCAAGGATGTAAATCTGCATGGATGGGTTGCAGCGCCGATGAGCCTTGCAGCTCGGCAATAACCGTTTCGATTCGAGCGAAAACCCCAGCAACTTCGGCTTGCTCGGCTTCACTCAGCTGGCTGTACGGTCCACATAGATGGTCTTCGGCGCCCCAAAAGGCATCCGTGTAGTCGGGAAGTTCGGCATCGGATGGCAATGAGAAGGCCACAGACTCGAGATGCAACTTGGCCATCGCAGCCCCTAGAGCAAAAAGTTGCTCTTCGGTCGGCTCATCCCCCGGCTCTTGACCATCGAGCCAACTGTAAAGCACCGCTGGCAGCTTGCGATTGGTTGCTTCGTGCCATCCGTAAGCGATGGCCGACCCATTTCGGGTCAATCGAGGCTTAGGCACTCGCACCGATTTGATTGAGCTGACCCAGGCAATCTCGGCATTTAGGTTCGCAAGTGTCCGCGAAGAGTTCACATTGATGCGCAGCGCGTAGGTTTGCCCCAAATTTGAGGTGATCTTGAAGGTCGAGTTGAAACCGTGGTTGATCGAATCGACCTCGAAATCGCCGAGGTCATACTGATCCAAAATCTCATCCAGGCAGTCGCCGAGGCTATCGATCTGCTGATCAACCGTCATCTGTGCGAACTCGATTGCCTGCTCCATGTGACCACTCTTTCACAGGTTAAAGAAAAAACTCCAGGCCTCGTGAGAAGGAACTGGAGTTTCGTGCACCCCCTCGGACTTGAACCGAGAACCCACTGATTAAGAGTCAGTTGCTCTGCCGATTGAGCTAGAGGTGCGTGTTGCAGAGAACCGCAACGAGAGAAAAGCCTAGCATATTCGCCTAGACTCATAAACATGTCAGACGCAGAAAAATTAGTTGCCGGCGTAAAAGCCCCAAATTTCGAGATTCTCGATCAAGATGGCAAGAAAGTTTCTCTTGCTTCATTCCAGGGCCAGAAAGTGATCATCTACTTCTACCCTGCCGCGGCTACACCTGGTTGTACCAAGGAAGCCTGCGACTTCAATGACAACCTAAACCCACTCAAGGCCGCCGGCTACACCGTTCTTGGCATCTCGCCAGACCCGGTCGCCAAGCTAAAGAAGTTCCAGGTTGCCCAGGATTTGAACTTCCCGCTATTGAGCGACCCAGACCTTGAGGTTCACAAGGCATTCGGCGCCTACGGCACCAAGAGCCTCTATGGCCGCGTTTATCAGGGAGTGCTTCGCTCAACCTTCGCGGTTGACGAGTCTGGCACCGTTCAGCTTGCGCTTTACAACGTCAAGGCCACCGGCCACGTTGTAATGGTTCGCAAACTACTAGACATTTAGTCGCCCGGAATCTCACCCTGAGTCGCGTCGAAGACCGACTTAGTGAACAGCAGCGCGATTACGGCCACCGAAGGCAGAATCAAACCAACTCCAATAGCCGCGTTAGCGAACTGACCGGTGAAGCTGCCCCAGGCCACGGTCAACTGAACCAACTGCCAGAAAATCGCGGCGTTTCGAGCCCAACGACGGCCATCCTTGAGGGCTTTCACCACAAAGGCCAACCAAACCGCCAGGATGGCGCCCAGCGCCGTCAAAGCCAGCATCGTAGGCAGACTCTTCACCTCACCCGAAAGCGTCGCCACGACGTAGGTGACCACAATCGCGATCAGCACGCAAAGCTCGACGCCGATGATGCCCAAAACAGCCTTTAGGCCGAGCGGTCGAACTGCTTTTGCTGCCATTGCGGAACACATCCTAGGTATTGTCTGCCGATTTTGGGTATTGCCATACGGGTCAATCTGTGAAACGATTTTCTCAGGAAAAGTTTGCGATAAATCGCTTTTCAAAGTGAATCGCCCATCCGAAAAAATCTTTTCAGATGTGTTCCTACTGTGCCACAAGGCACGAGCCCTCGGGCTCTCCGAACCGCCAAGACAAAGGAATAACAGCACATATGGACATGCAGTGGCTGAACGAAGCTCGATGCCTTACCGAAGACCCAGAGCTTTTCTTCCCTGTCGGAAACACCGGCCCAGCTGTTGACCAGATCGACCAGGCAAAGTCTGTTTGCCGCGAGTGTGGCGTATCGACCAACTGCCTTGAATATGCAATCAAAGAGAACCAGGACACCGGCGTTTGGGGTGGCCTAAGCGAAGACGAGCGCAAGTCGCTAAAGCGCAAGTATGCACGTGCGCGTCGCGCCAGCTAATAAGTTTTTTTTGAGAACCCTCGCTTCGGCGGGGGTTTTCTTTTTGCCCAGATTTAGAGCTCTGGCCGGATTTACAGAGGAAGAGCGATTGCTACGCGGGTTCCACCCTCGTGCGGTGACGACCAGTGGATGGTTCCGCGAAGTTCACCCTCGATTAGGGTGCGAATGATTTGAGTGCCCAAGCCAGCGCCAACCTTGCCATCGGTTAGCCCCTTACCGTTGTCTGAAACCGTAATCAGCAGGTGCTTCTGCTTACGCTCGGCATTGATTGCCACCACGCCACTGCGCTCGGCTAATCCGTGCTCGACGGCGTTGGTCACGATCTCGGTGAGAGCCACAGCCAGAGGCGTCGCCATGTCGCTCTTGAGCTGCCCAAACTTGCCGTCGATGAGGGTTCGAACCGAGGTTCCGATGCTTGACGCAACCTCACTGGCCAACATGAGCACGCGGTCGAAGACCTCGTCGAAGTTAACATCCTGGTTCAGGCCTTCAGAAAGGGTGTCGTGCACGAGTGCGATGGCAGAAACACGACGCATCGCCTGGTTGAGAGACTCTTTCGCCTCGTCGCTGGTGCTGCGCCTAGCCTGAATGCGCAACAAACTTGCCACGGTCTGCAGATTGTTCTTCACTCGGTGGTGAATCTCTCTGATGGTCGCATCCTTGGTGATTAGCTCGCGCTCTTGACGGCGCAACTCGGTCACATCTCGACAGAGCACGATTGCTCCGGTTCGCTGCCCGCCTTGGCGAAGCGGAATCGCTCGCACGGTCAGGGTCACGGCGGTGGACTCCATGTCGGTGCGCCAAGGGGCACGGCCGCTAAGCACGAGGGGCAGCGACTCATCCACGTTCATTCGTGACTTCAGGATCGGAGCGGCCGCGTCGGCGAGCCCCTTGCCTTCGAGCTCTCCCTTGATGCCCAAACGGTTGAATGCAGAGAGGCCGTTAGGGCTAGCAAACTCGACATTGCCGTCGACATCGAGGCGCAACAAACCATCGTTGGCTCGAGGAGCACCGCGGCGAGGCCCGGTGGCGTTGGAGTAGTCGGGATAGGTTCCGTCAGCCATCATGTCGAGCAGATAGTTGCCGCAACTCAGGTAGTTGAGTTGAAGTTTGTTAGGTGCCTTAGCGTCGGCGAGGTTCGTGTGTCGAGTGACCACGGCAATCGGGGTTTCATAGATCTCATCCGACTTGTTTGAGACGCGGCGACGAATAGGAATCGCACTGAATCGAGTCAGCAAACCGTCGTAGGTATCTGGAGCGCCAAGGTGCTGCGAAAGCCCCGAGGTGAAGGCCTTGCCAATAGCGCCTGCCCACTCCTTGCGCACCGGCTCACCCGAGATGTCGCGATAGAAGATGGTTGCGGCGCTCGAAGGACGAGCGTGACCGGCGGCGACGAATGATCCGTCAGTGGTAGGAATCCATAGAACTAGGTCTGCGAAGGCCAGGTCGGCAACCAACTGCCAGTCTGAAAGCAACAGGTGCAACCACTCGATATCGGCGCTACTCGCCTTACCGTGCTTCTTGAACAGATCACTAAGTGTTGACACCTAATCGAGTTTAGCCACGTGTTCCTTGATGCGGGATGGTTCTGGTGCAAAGTTCAGGCGAGCAAACTGGGCAATCGCCTGGCGAGCCTTGGATGAGCGTTTCATCATCGCAAGCGGCACCGCCTGCGCCAGGGCCTTATCGCAGGATTCGGGGTCGCTTGGAACATACGCTGTCACCTGCCGCCTGCAGAGCTGCATGACGGTGTCGTCAATCTGTTGCCGAGCGGATGCTCCAAGGGCGGAAGTTCGTAGGCGATTCGCCACCAAAATCGGCTCGGTGACCAGGTCACTAAAACCTTCGAAGGCGTCGATGAAGCGCCTCACTCCTAACGAATCTGCGGCGAAAACGGCAACGGCGGTGTCTGCGACCTCGAGGGCAGCGCGCGCAGCGGCATTGCGATCCACCGCCCCACCAATCTGCCTAACACCTGACTCCAAATCGGCAGCAATATCAATCACGACAAAATCGAAGTGTTGCTTTCCAACTTGAATCAACTGCTGCACCTTCTCGCGAGCCAGTTCCGGCCAACGCGAGGAAGAGCGCAAGCCGGTCAAGACCGACAGTTTCGCCTCCCCCACTTCATAACTAGTGGCTAAGCGATCGATTTGAGAGCTATCGAGGCGCCCCTGCCCGATTAGGCGCAAAGCGGCGGCAACACCCGGCTTTTCATCGAGCAAGCCGAAGCAATCGGCAACCGATGGTGCATCGGCATCCAAATCAATCAACAACACGGATGAACCCGAGAGCACCAGTTCGCAGGCAAGATTGACCGCAAACGTGGTTCTGCCCGGCGAACCGTGAGGACCCCATACGCAGATTGATCTCGGCTCTCTTAGCGGCATCGAGTTGTGCCGCTTTGCGAATGGGTTACTCATTCTCGAGACTTCGCTGAAGCACGAGTGACAGGGCATCCTTGGAAGCGAGGGCATCTAAAATCGCGGCGACCGATTCGACCGGGACCAAGACTTGAACTCTGGGTGACTGATCGGAAAGCATTCCGGTGGCTTCAGTAACATCGGCGACTTCGGCATTCAATACGAGTTGAACGGGCTGTGCAAACTTGCCCCCGTCTTGCTTTTTGGACACCCAAAGGTCGACTAAATCGCCGACTTTCAGGGTGGAAGGCAATGGCATGGTTGAAGAGATCACAACCGGTTCGCGTTCGTCGATAACGGCCGAAGCAACCCAGCTCTTTGGAACCAACTGCCCCGGCTCAGCGGTGTAGAGAAGATAGCCGCCTTTAGGCAGATCACCGGGGCGTAGGTAAAGGTTGCTCGAATCGGAGAGGTTCATGCGAGTCACCCTGAGGTCTCCTGGATCTAGGACAGAACCACCCGCGGTTGCCCGCGCAGCAACTAGAAACTCTTGAGTTTGATTATTGGTTTCGATGGTTAACCAGACTCCGGTGGCAGACAAAGCAACCAGCAGTGCGCCGATAAGAACTTTTCTTCGTTGAGAACTTTTAGGCGATCGCAATCTATTTGACTTCATGGCTCGAGTGTCACCAGTTTCAATCGAATTCGTCGAAGTTCTCCACAGAATCGATGCCCAAAACCTGGATGCGAGCCAGCGGGATTCCGATTGGTGAGGCGGTGTTCAGAACCTCAACAATGCAGCACTCCCCCTTGAGATCGATGAGAATTCCGCGCTGCATTTGACCAGTTGCCTCGTAAGACCAGGTGATAGAAATTGGCAGCGGCAATCGCTCGAGAAAACTCAACCGACTTCCCTCAAAGAATCTGATCTCTGGAATATCGATACCGACGATTTCGCAGAATTCAACACGTTCTGCCGCCTCGAGGCCAATCAATCGCCAATCCTTCGAAACCAGACCCATACCGGCGACGAAATCATGACCCAATAGAACCGCAACCAGGTCGATAAAGCCTCCGTCGCGCCAATAAATCCTCACCAGATTGGTGGCATCGAGTGAGTCGGCCGACATTGCGGCAGACTCCTCTGCGGCAAGCTGGGCTTCAAAGTCTTCAAACAAGCTTTCAAGATTCATTTTTGAATTCTCCACCAAAACGGAACGAAACCTGTGGTTATCCACAGGTTATCGCGTTACTATGTACACAAGTTATCGAGGGGAATAACTTGAGAGTCCTTCCTAGATGGGGGGAGAAAGGGCGGGGGAAATGTCTGAGGAGACACCCGATCAATGCAATGAAGAATCACAAAAACATCTAGGTAGCAAACAATCAAAGAGCAAGCCTAGAAAGCCACGCCGGGTGCGAAATCCGATTGAATCGGAAGAGTACTTTGGCGTTCAATACAGCAAGACCAGCGACCTGCCAGATCCGGCAGAAAGCCTAAAAGCTCTGGCTACGGGGGTAGTCGAAGTTATTGCTGGAACCCGACACGTTGATCAATTGGCTCGCTGGTTGACCGACGACGTCTATCAACGTCTGCAATTTCGAGCAAGACGAGCCGAGGCACAGCGCATTGAACAGGGTGTGAAAGCGCACTATCAAAACCTGAGCGTTGGCAGCCTTCGAACCTGTTCACCGCGCGACGGAGTCATTGAATCTGTGGTGCTGCTCAGTTCAAAATCACGAACCCGTGCCGTAACGATTCGCCTTGAAGGAATCAATGCTCGCTGGCGAGCAACCTCGGTTTCGGTTCTCTAAACCTTAGCTACGGAAGAAGGAGCTGCCCTGGCCACCCGACTCAGGCTTCTGAGTTGGCGCGGCTGGGGCTTCTTTTTGCGCTTCGGCACCGTGAACCTCTGTGCTGCCATCTTCTGATGGAGCCGAGTAGGTTAGCTGTGCCTGATCGACGACCGGAGCAGGAACCTCGGTTACTTCAACCTCAAGGTTGAACAAGAAACCGATTGACTCTTCCTTGATAGCGCCCATCATCTGCTGGAACATGTCATAGCCCTCGCGCTGGTACTCGACCAACGGGTCACGCTGCGCCATGGCACGAAGACCGATACCTTCCTTCAGGTAGTCCATCTCATACAGGTGATCGCGCCACTTGCGGTCTAGAACCGAAAGAACCACGTTGCGCTCAAGCTGGCGCATGGCATCAGGAGTAATCGCTTCTTCACGCTTCTCATAAGCGATGCGGGCATCGCTGGTAAGTTCGCGAGTCAACCAAGCCTTGGTTAGCTTTGAACGGTTTCCAGCTTCAACCAAGACCTCCTGGATGGTGAGACCAACCGGGTAGATGGTGCGAAGCTCGGCCCAAAGCGCCTCAAGATCCCAGTCAGATCCTGAGACCTCAGAGATGTGGCTATCGATGATCGCTGCGATAACGTCGCCCAAGAATCCCTCGGTGCGTGACTTGATGTCATCGCCTTCAAGGATGTGGCGACGGTCGCTGTAAATAGCCTCGCGCTGACGGTTAAGAACGTCGTCATACTTGAGAACATTCTTGCGAATCTCAGCGTTGCGGCCTTCGACCTGGCTCTGGGCGCTCTGAATGGCGCGGCTGACGATCTTTGATTCGATCGCGGTTTCGTCAGGAACACCTGGGCGGTTCATCAATGCACTTGCAGCGCCAGAGTTGAACAGACGCATCAGGTCATCGGTTAGTGAGAGGTAGAAACGCGACTCACCCTTGTCGCCCTGACGACCGGCACGACCACGCAGCTGGTTGTCGATGCGGCGAGACTCGTGACGCTCGGTGCCGAGAACATAAAGGCCACCGACCTCGAGAACCTTTTCGGCCTCCAAGGCAACTTCGGCCTTGATGCGCTCGAACTCGCTCTGCCAAGCGGCCTCGTAAGCCTCTGGGTTTTCATCACTGTCTAATCCACGCTTGGCAAGCGCCTCGACGGTCAAGAATTCGGCATTTCCACCGAGCATAATGTCGGTACCGCGGCCAGCCATGTTGGTTGCCACTGTGACGGCGCCAAGGCGACCAGCCTGGGCAACGATAGCTGCTTCACGGGCGTGGTTCTTGGCGTTCAAAACCTCGTGACGAACACCGGCCTTCGCGAGCAGACGAGAAAGGTACTCGCTCTTCTCAACACTGGTAGTACCAACCAAGACTGGCTGACCAGCCTGGTGACGGGTGGCGATGTCCTTTACGACCTCGTTGAACTTGACCTCTTCGTTCTTGAAGATCAAGTCAGGCTGGTCGATGCGAACCATCGGCTTGTTGGTCGGGATTGGAACTACTCCCAAACCGTAGGTGCTCATGAACTCGCCGGCTTCGGTCTCTGCCGTACCGGTCATGCCCGAAAGCTTCTTGTAAAGGCGGAAGTAGTTCTGCAGGGTTACGGTTGCCAAGGTCTGGTTCTCGGCCTTAACCTCGACGCCTTCCTTAGCTTCAATTGCCTGGTGAACACCTTCGTTGTAGCGGCGACCGGCAAGGATGCGGCCAGTGTGCTCATCAACGATCAGAACTTCGCCATCAATGACCACATAGTCTTTGTCGCGTTTGAATAGCGCCTTCGCGCGAATCGAGTTGTTTAGGAATGAAATCAGTGGGGTGTTGGCAGACTCGTAGAGGTTGCTGATGCCTAGGTAGTCTTCAACCTTTTCGATGCCTGGCTCGAGAATGCCGATGGTGCGCTTCTTCTCGTCGACTTCATAGTCGATAACCGGCTGCAGGCGCTCCGCAATCTTGGCGAACTCAACAAACCAACGGTTTGCGTCACCAGAAGCTGGGCCCGAGATGATGAGTGGGGTGCGGGCCTCATCGATAAGAATCGAGTCAACCTCATCCACGACGGCGAAGAAGTGGCCGCGCTGAACCAACTCAGACTGGCTCCAGGTCATGTTGTCGCGAAGGTAGTCGAAACCAAACTCGTTGTTGGTTCCGTAGGTGATGTCGGCGAGGTACTGCTCGCGGCGGACTGACGGCTCCTGGTTCGCGATGATGCAACCGGTGGTCATGCCCAAGGCGCGGAATACGCGACCCATGAGCTCGCTCTGGTAACCGGCGAGGAAGTCGTTGACTGTAACGATGTGAACACCGCGGCCGGCGATTGCGTTTAGGTAGGCCGGAAGGGTTGCCACAAGGGTCTTACCTTCACCGGTGCGCATCTCGGCGATGTTGCCAAGGTGAAGCGCTGCGCCACCCATCAACTGAACGTCAAAGTGACGCATGCCAAGGGTTCGCTTAGATGCCTCACGGACGGCCGCGAAGGCCTCTGGAAGCAAATCGTCTAGGCTTTCACCCGCTGCGTAGCGCTCACGCAACACAGTGGTTTCGTTCTGAAGCTCTTCGTCGCTGAGTGCGGTGAAGTTCTCTTCGAGCGCGTTGATCGCGACTGCGTAGTTGCGCAGCTTCGCAAGGATTCTGCCCTCGCCAGCGCGCAGTAGTTTGTCGATGATGTTAGCCAAGATTTGCTCCAAACCGGTTGTGTTGGTCTACCTCTAATCTTAGACGAAGGGCCCAGCCGCAAAGCGGCTGAGCCCTTCGTTCGCTGATAGGCGAATCGACCTATGAGAGGGTCAAAACTCCGTAGTTCCAACCCTTGCGGCGGTAAACGACGCTCGGCTTGCCGGTCGCGGCATCCTTGAAGAGATAGAAGTCGTGGCCGACCAGCTCCATGTGATACAAAGCGTCGTCAACGGTCATCGGATTTCCCGTGAATTCTTTGTGACGAATCACGACCGGGCTCTGACCGAAGTCTGGGCCCTCATCCTGGGCCTCGGCCGCACTCTTGCCCAGCAACACGTCTGAGTCGACTGGCTTAATGTCTAGCGATTCGAAGTCGGTTGCGGTCAACTCGCTGGTGCCGATTGAACCGTGTGCCCCGTGGTGCACCTTGCGGCGATCGGCGGCGCGACGAAGACGCTCCGAGAGCTTGCCAAACGCGATGTCGAATGCCGAAAACTTGTCGCCCGCGTGGGCCTCGGCGCGAACAATGTGCCCTGGTTCGATAACGGTTAACTCAACCTGATCTTCGGGGCCGGAGGTTCGACTGTGATCATGTCTAGTCACTTTGATTTCAAGGGACTGAACTTTGTGGGCCAGCTGCTCTACCTTGTGTGAACGTTCGGCGACATAGTCGCGGAAGCGGTCGGAGACACTCAAGTTGCGAGCGGTGATGTTGATTTCCATGATTACCTCCATTTCAGGCGCCATTGCCTGTGACACAAAAGGTATACCCATTTTCAGAATTTCGCTGGCGTTTTCAGAATAGTCTCAGAAAAAGTCAAGAAACCGACCACCTCTCCCCCGGCAGCGGCGATCGCTCGAGCCGCTTCCAATAGCGTCGCACCGGTGGTCACCACGTCATCAAGCAGGATGACCCGTTGCCCCGAAACGTCTCGACTTGCCTGCATTGAACCCGACAAATTCGATTTACGCTGCTCCATCGACAAGCCGGATTGATCGAGCACGACCTTCACAAATCGCAATGCCGCCTTCACCCTCAGCAAACCTCCGGCACCTTGGTTGAGTCGCCGAGCGAGTATCAAGGTCGGTAGAAAACCGCGCTTGCGAAAGTTTGCCTTCGAACTAGGCGCCGGCACCAAGAGCGCGCCTTCAATCGACGTCGGCAACTCGTCACGAAGTCCGGCGAAAGCTGGTTGCATGAATCTCGCAAGGATTGGGGCTAATGCGGTAACGCCGTCTTCTTTGAAGGCTTTGACCAGAGATTTTTCTAAGGAACCATAATCGGTGGCTACCCATCCGTGAAGATCAGAGCGAACAACGGCGCGGGGTGACGCTGCCATCTGAGGCGCGCAGTTCTCGCACAGGGCCACGCCGGTCGAACTACAGATCACACAGCGGCAAGGCAGCAACAGGCCTAAGAATTCATCAAACACGGTCATCGAACAAGGATGAGGCCCTCGGATAAACCGGTGCTCAGCTTGCGCTGAAGCTGTTGAAAAAGATCGAGCTAGCGACTAGTTAGCGAAGTGCAGAGCCGCCACATTTGAAGCGATAAGCATCCAGGAGATGTTCTTGAAGGCATAGAGTGAACGATTCGCATCCACTGCGTAAATCGCGGCGTTACTTAGGCGTGCCTCGAGCGTGCGCCCCGAGTTCAGCGAACCAAGGTCACGAGACGTGCCACCAATCGTATAGAGGGTCGCGCCGGTCGTGCCATCGCTTAGAGTGTGCAGCGTTGCAACCGTGTTCTCGTCAGACCACGAGACGGATTTTGGCGAATCGGTTGCCTTAACCACCTCGATCGGAGCACCGAACGAGGTAGGCATGCCCGACGAGTCTCGATTGATGCTTGCCACGTAGACCTGCCTAGAGGTTCCTGAACCGGCCAAGACAGCGATGCGCGAACCTTCGGCGCTGATCGCAAACTGGCCGCGCGGGAAGGCGTCCAACCATCCAAGTTTCAGGTTGCGCTTGATTCCACCAGGTGATGTGACCTGAACCACCTCACCTGCGGTTCTGGTCATGGTCCATAGGTTTGCTTGGGCATCAAACATCGGGGTCAATTGGGCCGGACGCGCATCAATCAGGGTTGGTGAAACACCAAAGATTCCAATGTGTGATCTGAAGACACCGCTGGCGCTCTTGAGAGCCACCCAGTCTTGAGAATCGGTAATCGCGAAATCTGTAGCCCCGGTGCGTGAAATCAGGTCTGAGGTTCCGGCGATTGGGTTAGAAACTCCGTCGTTGAAGAACTGCAACTCGCCGCCTTGCAACACTACCGCTTGACTACTCGCGACGGTCGGCACCAGATCTGGCACATCTTCGATTTCTTGCTGGCCGCGCTCGATCGAGATGGCAACGCTGTAGACGTTAGGCAACTGAGTCAAAGTGGCTCGGATTTGCGCCTTCATCAGTCGTTTGGTTGCTTCTTTTGCCGTCAAAGCCTTGCCGTTCAGGTCAACAGATGCGATTCCATCCGCGACCGTAACCGAGTTGAGCGAAAGCGCAGTGCCTTGAGGAAAAGCCGAAGAAACTGCACCGGCTAGCCAATCGCTTGGCCCCTTGAGCATCGCGTTCACCATGCGGGTCGCGGTGGATGCACGGCTCGGGAACCAGCGAAGATCTGGAACCAGGTGCGTTTTCTGTGCGTCGAAGAAATAGATCGAATAACTTCTGAAGATGACGTCGAAAACCGGGCGGATCAGGATCGTCAAGTCTGGGGCGCTCGCGATTCGCCACTGACCATTTTCGCGAACCATTTTGAACTTCAGAAAGCGAGTGCTGCCTGCATCCAAGACTTTGAAGTGCCCATCGGCATCAACGGTCGCCTGAACTTCGAGGTTCACGGAGGCCTCGCCACCGGCATTGAAGCTGATGTTCGGATTGCCCTGCTGAATCAAGACTTCATTGTTTGGATTCCACTTGGTCTTGAAGTCTTGGCTCAGGTATTCACGAGCTGCTTCATAGTCATTCTGCGGGCCGGTTCCGGCATTGATGAATCCGTTGAGAATCTCTTGCTGAGTCTCACCAGTGGCTGGGCCGCTAGGCGAGTAGTAAAGGTAGTCGCTTGCGATGTCACCCTTGATTTCAGGCCCAACTTTAGCTTCGCCAGAGCGAGGCAACTGGGCGCAACCGGCAACAAGCAAGATTGCGAGTGAGGCGACTAGGGCCTTTGCGAATTTGTTCACGCGTCACCCTTTTTCTTTGCCTTTTTAGGCGGCAACGGAAGCGGTGATTGGGTGAAAACCATGCCCTTGCGGCGAGGCAAAGTGAGTCGGAATGAGGCGCCCTCGTTTGGTTTGGCCCAAACCTGAAGCCAACCATCGTGAAGGTGCGTGTCCTCCAAGGAAATAGCCAATCCCAGGCCGGTGCCTCCGGTGGTTCGCTTTCGAGCCGGGTCGGCTCTCCAGAAGCGGTCGAAAACTCGGTCTACTTCGGCTCGGGTCATGCCCACGCCCTCATCCGTGACGGTGACGGCAACTGCAGATTCACTCACGCCAACCGCGACGCGAATCGGCTTGCCCTCGCCGTGCTCGATCGCGTTAGCCAACAGGTTGCGGAGCAGGCGTTCGATTCGGCGGCTGTCCATCTCTGCATCCACCGGACCCTGTGGAATCTCAATCAGAATCTCAGAACCCTTGCTCATCGCAAGCGGCTCGATGCCGGCAATTGCCATGCCGACCACGCCATTTAGGTCCTGCATTTCTAGGTCGGCGATAACGGCACCGGCGTCGTATCGCGAAATCTCAAGGAGGTCGTTGAGCAGAGCTTCAAATCGCTCAATTTGGTCGTGCATCAATTCGGCTGAGCGCTTGACGGGTGGCGACAAAGTCTCACGGCCAGCAAAAATCATGTCACCCGCCAATTTGATGGTGGTTAGCGGGGTGCGCAGTTCGTGCGAAACGTCTGAAACGAATCTCTGCTGCATCTTCGAAAGGCTGGCCAACTGCGTGATCTGACTTTGCAGCGATTGAGCCATCTTGTTGAACGAGCGGGCCAGAATCGCGATGATGTCTTCGCCGCGTTCTGGCAAACGGCGGTCGAGGGCACCCTCGGCAAGCTGCTCAGATACCTCGGCGGCCAAGCGCACCGGTCGCACCAGCCAGTCGGTGACGAAGAAGCTGATTGCGCCGATCATGAGCAAGAGAATAAGACCGCCGAACACGAGCGTGCGCTGAACGAAGTCGAGAGTCTGCTGCTCGCTATTGAGGTCAAAAACCAGGTAGAGCTCATAACTGCCAGCAAGTGGGATTTGCACCGGCGCACCGACAACGATGCCCGGATGTTCAGCGCCGGCAACTCGAAGGGCAATCGATTGATAGATGAGGTTGCCTGCCGATGCGCGAACTTTTGACCTAAGAGCCGTCGGGATGACGGTCGGGTCTAGGTCGGCAGAAATTGGGCTTTGCAGGATCTGGCCGGTCGCCTGCCCTGGGCTGCGAAGCAACGCCACGCGGCGAGAGTTTGTGGTGCCAGTCGATTCGATGCTCGGCACAATGGTGTTCATCAACGACTGAAGGGCAACCTCATTGCTGACGCTTGAGGCCGAAAATGTGTTTTGAACCTCAACAACGGCACGTTCAGACTCGGCAAGGACCTGAGCCTGTCGGGTCGAGAACAACCCGCCGCCGATTGAGTAACTGAGAAAGCCACCCACGATTGCCAGCGCGATGCCCGAGATAACAACGGTCGAAAAGACCGCTCGAACCTGAAGATAACGCCGAAAAAGGCTTATCGCCCAAGAGGCGACGCCGCGAAAACGCACTTAGCCCTGGCCCGCCTTGTAACCAACACCGCGAACGGTGGTGACGATCTTCGGGTTATCAGGGTCGTCTTCGATCTTTGAACGCAGACGCTGCACGTGAACGTTTACGAGGCGGGTGTCATCGTTGTGACGGTAGCCCCAGACCTTCTCAAGCAACATTGCACGGCTGAAAACTAGGTTTGGCTTCTGAGCGAGAGCGAGAAGCAAGCTGAACTCAAGCGGAGTCAGCGAGATCTTCTCTGCACCGCGACGAACCTCGTGGCCCTCGATGTCGAGGGTTAGTGGACCAATCTTCACAGTACCTTCGGCCGACGCACCGGCTAACGGGCGAAGTCGGGCACGGATGCGGGCGGTAAGCACTCCTGGGTCAAAAGGCTTGACCACATAGTCGTCGGCGCCGGCTTCGAGGCCAAGAACAACGTCATCGCTCTCGGTCTTGGCGGTCAGCATAATGATCGGGGTTCCAGAAACCGCACGGATTTCGCGACAAACCTCGATGCCGGTCTTGCCCGGCAACATTACATCCAAGAGAACTAGGTCAGGCGATTCGGCGTTGAAACGCTCGAGAGCGCCAGCACCGGCATCGTGAAACGCCACCGAGAAACCTTCGGATTCCAGAACGATTCCGACCATCTCGCGAAGGGCGTTGTCATCATCCACAACCAAAATCTTGTGTGACATATCGGTTCCTAATTTCTCTTGGGAGTCTTGGGCTTCTAGTAGCGGTAGTGGTCGACCTTGAATGGGCCGTTGACCGGAACACCGATGTAGGCAGCCTGCTCTGCATTCAACTGTGTCAGTTCAACACCCAGCGCGTCAAGGTGAAGACGGGCTACCTTCTCGTCGAGGTGCTTCGGCAAGATGTGCACACCGAGCTCATACTGGTCGGCCTTGGTGAAGATTTCGATCTGGGCTAGCACCTGGTTCGCAAACGAGTTGCTCATCACGAAGCTCGGGTGACCGGTTGCGTTGCCAAGGTTCATGAGGCGACCCTCGCTCAAGATCAAAACCGAGCGACCGTTCGGCAAACGCCATTCGTGAACCTGAGGCTTGATCTCGATCTTCTCGACGCCAGGGATGCGGTTGATGCCGGCCATGTCGATCTCGTCGTCGAAGTGACCGACGTTGGCGACG